>ERZ808037.662-NODE-662-length-29341-cov-4.059425_pt1 | contig 29341 bp, 23 predicted proteins | sample MGYA00380190_ERZ808037 | MGnify/ENA primary metagenome ERZ808037 (study PRJEB31490, sample SAMN06133399) | mouse gut metagenome | isolation source: J9 | host: mice | place: China: Chengdu | collected 2015-05 ...
AACAATCCGGATATTGAGAAGACGATCATGATCACGGAGGCCCTGGCTTACTTCGCCCAGGAAGAGAACGAGATTGAGGAGAATGAATATCTGGCAAACAAGCTGCGGGATGATACGGCCAGGGAAATCGTGTCCAATATCAATAAATATGCCATGATAGACTATGCCTGGGTGCAGTGGCAGCTTGACATGAGCGGCGACAACAACGGCATCAATGCCATGTGCCAGGCCATGCGCGGCATCTGCATGGGCCTGACTCCGGATAAACAGATCATGTCCAGTATCCAGGCCATTGAGAAGGAGGTTCAGTACAGTATCCAGGAATTGGAGGATGTGCTGAATCAGAGGAATTAAACTTAAAGAATGCACAAAAACCATGTTGCATTTATGTGAAAAATGACGGAATTAATACTTTCTTCTAAATATGTATTGACGAAATACTGGATGACATATATAATATAAACAACATATCAATTGCACATAATGACGTATCATTTAAACATATTATTTTGTTTGTCCATGCGGAGAGAATCGATATGAAAGATTCAGAAGGATTCGCGATACATAGACGGGAGAAGAAATGAGATTTGTTGAGAGGCTGAAGCGTCCGGCACTGGGAATGCTATTGATACTTGCCCTGGGAACAACGGCCTGCGGCGAAAGCGACGAGGCGGACAGAGCGGGCCGGGAGACCCACGGCAGCCAGGAGAGCGGCGCGGAAAGCAACAGGGAAGAAAACAGTCAGGCAGAGGGAAACGAAACAGGAAGCAAAGGAACGGAAGAAAGCGAAACAGAGGAAGACGAAGTGAAGAAGGATATAGTGACCATAGAGGACAAGGCATACGAGAGTCTTTCCAGATTCATTGACACCTACTATTTTAAGAGCAAGATGACCGAGGGAGTCGGATATTTCATGGGGGACAGTTTCTTTTTCTGGGAGCCGGCGGAGATGTACGAGATGGTGATCGATGCCTATGAGCATACCGGCGATGAGAGATACTATGAGATGATCCGGGAAATCTTCAGGGGATTCAAGCAGGAGCACGGAAGGGACTGGTCCTGGAACGAGTATAACGACGACATCGCCTGGATGACCATCGCCTGCGCAAGAGCCTACAACTGCACCGGAGACCAGGAGTTCCTGGACATGGCGGTGAAGCATTTCGGCATCGTGTGGGAGAGGGGCTGGAGCGACGACCTGGGCGGCGGCGTCTGGTGGCGGACGGACAACAACACGAAGAATGCCTGCATCAACTGTCCTCTGTCCATAGCAGCCTGTCTGCTGGGGGATATCCTTGACGACGAGAGCTATTACGAGAAGGCAGTGCAGATTATGGACTGGGTGGCGGCCAATCTGTACGAGGAGGAGACAGGCAATGTCTATGACTCGTACAACATCCAGGGAGACAAGAACCATTGGGCTTCCACTTATAACCAGGGGACTTTCATAGGCGCCAACACACTCCTTTATCTGCACTATGGGGAGAAGATATACTTTGACAGAGCCCGCAAGGCCGCGGATTACACCATTGACAATATGTACCACGGCGGCGTCATGAACAACGAGGACAACAGTACCGACCTGGTGGGTTTCAAGGGCATCCTGGCCCGCTGGATGTACTGCTTCGCCATGAACTGCGGACAGAAGGATGTCATGGACTGGCTGCGGATGAACGGGGAGACCGCATGGGACAACCGCAATTCCGACGGCCTGATGACTACGGCTCTTGCCAAGAAGACGCCGGACAATGTGAACGTCATACCCTACAGCGCTTCGGCGGGGGTGGCCGTGCTGAACAACTGCAGAGACGAGCAGGAGGTCAAGGCCACCATTACTGACACCATCGCCATCGACACTTTCACCCGCTGCGGGAAAGCGGTCATCTCCGGGGAGAAAGGCGGCACAAGGACCATAGAAGCCGTGGGAAGCAATGCTTATCTGGAATATACCTGTCTGCGATTCGGGGATGAATGCAACTCGCTGCAGTTCTTACTGGCGGCGGATCAGGAATGCACGCTGGAAATCAGGCTGGACGCATGGGACGGAGAGCTGCTGGCAGCGGTCACGGTGCCTATGGGGGAGGCTCCCCGGACGGTACAGGCCGACATTGAGAAGGTCTCCGGCAGACACAACGTATATCTGGTCATTCCTGAAGAAGGAAGAAAATTGTCCTACCAATAAACTTATAACGAATCGTCAGCCGAAAGGCTTCGATTAATAAATCAAAAAGAAAAGAGAGGAAAAAGTATGAAAAAGAAAGCTTTGAGCTACTTATTGTGTACAGCTATGGTATTCAGCATGGCTGCCTGTGGAAATGGATCGGACGGGGGAGACAGCTCCCAGTCGGATTCTTCTGTGGAAGAGTCCAGTGAAGAGTCCAGCGTAGAGGAATCCACGGAGGAGTCTTCTGAAGAGACACCTGCGGATGACCAGCAGACCGAGGGCGAGGATGGCGGAGACGAGCAGCAGGAAGAGGAGCCGGAACCTGTGGCAGAAGGCCCTGTGGCTGTCAAAGTCGAGGCTGAATCCTTCGAAATGGGCAGCGACGGCGTTGCTGCGGACGGCGACCATCTGAGCGGCCTGAACACCAAGGCGTGGGCTATGTACAATGTAGACCTGGCAGACGGCGGCTACGGACAGATTGAAATTCATTATGGAGAGGATTCCACAGGCGGCACCGTAAGGCTCTGGATCGGTGACGAAGACTATGAAGAATTCGGCACTATGGTGGGCGAGGCTGAGTTCGACGCAAGCGGCATGGTAGCAATCGGCGTACCCGGCCTGAGCGGACAGAACGGCGACATGGGCCCTGTAAGCCTGGTGCTTGAGTGGGAAGGCACAGGCGACAACCTGATGACTCCCGATTACTTTGAACTGTTCAAGGTTACCGAAGCCAAGTCCAAGACCAGCTCATGGAAATTCTTCACCAATGAATTTGCTGACGGAGCAGGACTGCGCGGAGAGCCTGCTACCCATACCTATGTAAACGGCGGCACCACCACCGGCTATAAGCTGAACTTCGGCGACACAGGCAACTTCGTAGACCTGAAGATGACCGGCGACTTTGTGGGAGAGTGCGAATTTGAAGTCCATATCGACGCTCCCGACGGCCCGGTGGTAGGCAGCGCTTCCTTTACCGGATCTTCTGACTGGAATGACGCCATCGTCCAGACCAACAGCAAGAAGTTCGCCATGTCCGACCTTGCAAGCGTGACCGGCGTACATAGCGTTTATTTCGTATTCAAGAGCGGCGATTACAACTGGGCAAGCTTCAACTTCGCAGAGGCTGCCATCACCGGCAATGAGGATGCGAAGACTCTGACTGACGGTTACAACACTCTGACAGTTCTTCCCGACAGCGTGACCGTGACAGAAGGATTCGAAGGCTTCGGCGGCGAGGGTCCTGCAAACCTGTTCGATGATGATATCTACACCAAGTACTGCTGCGGCATCGGTTCTGAAGAAGCAGAAGCTACGTCAGAGATTACTTTCTCCCTTGGCGAGGCTGCAGCGATAACAGGCTATGCTGTCTACACCGCTAACGACAACAAGGATTATCCTGATCGTAACCCCATCGGCTGGGTGCTGTCCGGAAAAGACGAGAACGGCGAGTGGGTGGAGATTCACTCCAGCGGCCGTGACGATATCGCAATGGAAGATGTGAACTATACCGCTTATGGAATTTTCGTAGATGGCGCTGCGGCTTACCAGGAGTACAAGTTCGCAATCACCCACAACGGAACCATGCAGATCAGCGAACTGCAGCTGTTCGGCGAAGCAAAATAAAGAAATAGATGTGGTCGATAGCTGAATAGGCGACTTATGCTATCACAAGTTCTCCGAATCGATTGTGGATCGCTCATTGGTTCACAATCGATTCTGGAAAGGAGAGATGAAATGAAGTTTAAGAAAGGGATTGGCCTTTTGCTGTGCGTGTCTATGGTCCTTGGCTGCCTTACGGGCTGTGGCGACAATGGGCAGACGGAAGCCGATAATGCGGAAGCCGAAGAGTACCCATTCAAGATTGAGGATTTAGACGGCTATGTATTCACGGTAGCGGATTCCAATGTTTCCAGATGGTTCCCGGAAGAGGGAAGCTCCGAGATAGCCAACGCGGTCATCAATCGGGTCCAGACGGTGGAGAAGCTCTTCAACTGTAAGATTGAACGGATTGATTTTAACGAAGAAGAGGCTCAGAACGCGGCGAATACCGGTTCAAAGTATGCGGACATCGTGGTCTGCGAGACCTGGATGCTGGGAAGATTCCTGAAAGCCAGGAGGCTGCTGGATTTGAATCAGCTGGAAGGCCTGAATCTAAATACGGAATACTGGCAGAGATACGGCAGCACGAACATTCTGCAGTGGCAGGACAAGATTTACGCCGTGGGCGCTCCCTTTGCCTGTCAGCACGATGAGGCTTTCGTCATGTTCTTCAACAAGGCGATCATCGAAGAACTGAACCTGGAAAGCCCATATGATCTCTATGCCAGGGATGAGTGGACCATGTCAAAACTGCTGGAGTATTGCCAGGCTGCGAAGAAAGACCTGAACGGCGACGGTGTGTTCGACGGAAACGACCGGTACGGATTCGTGTGCGGCCACTCGGAGGACGGCCCGGGCGTGCTCTACAACGGAGCGGGCAAGAAGTTCATCAGAGAGGGCGAGGACGGTCATTTCGTATTCGAATTGAATACCAAGGATGCCTTCAGAGTCGTCAATCAGATTTCCGATATTCTGGATCCCTTTGAAAACGCTTATGATACCTATACCCTTGGCCTGGAGCCCCCTGATATCGTGAACCTCTTCGTGAACGGTCAGACCATGTTCTATTGCTACTCCAGAGGCAGAGGATTTGCGGATCCCATCTATGAGATGGAAGATGACTTTGGCGTGGTTCCCATGCCCAGAGGCGATGACACAGAGCCGGACGGATATCAGTGCTGGGTCAGCCATGACGCTCCTATCATGGGAATCTTCGCAAACAATCCCGATGTGGAGAAGACAGTCATGATCGTAGAAGCGCTGGCTTACTTCGCACAGGAAGAGAATGAGATTGAGGAGAACGAATATCTGAATCTGAAGCTGCGCGATGACACTGCCAGGGAGATAGTGAAGAACATCAATAAGTATGCCATGGCCGACTATGCCTGGATCGGACAGCAGTGCGCGGGAGGGTTTTATAACCTTGTCAATGTGCTTCGGAATGTGACGATGAAGGATCGTTCCCAGAAAATCATGTCCTCTGTTCAGGCCATTGAAAAGGAAGTCGAGACAGGTATCAAGGAACTGGAAGACATTATGTTGCAGAAAGACACAGTGCAGTAATTTATACTGGCGGTTACTGAAACTTGCCGGGTGACCCGACTCACGAGCCAACGGCACCGGGGACATAGCGGCAGATTTCATCGCCTGTGAGTATAATAATGGAAGACGCGCAATGCATCTGGAGCATGGATTCCATTATAGGTAAGATATCTTAAGTGGGGGAATAAATGCAGTACCTGGAATTTATTCCCCCATGAAATTTATGGAGGCATCAATGAATAAACACATTCGGTTCGGAAGACGTGTTCTGGCAGGTATCATGGCGCTTGTATTGGTGTCGCAGGTGAGCATTTTTGATACGGTGAAAGCGGAAGAAAATGAGACGGCAGATGCCGCTTCGTCATTGAATTACTATCAGGGGAGTTCTTATCTGGAATATCTGAGCGGATATGAGGAAGTCACCTTTGGAAAGGATGTCACGGAGATCGCCGCGGCTGACTACAGTGAGTCCCAGGGCGATGTGGAGAAGACTGAGGGGCAGATAATATATACCGGAGAGGAAAGTGAAGTCACCTGGAAGTTCAATGTCCAGGACGCAGGATTTTACAATTTATTGGTGGAGTATATGACAGCCGAGGGAAACCGGAACAGCATCGAGCGCAATATTCTGGTGGACGGGCAGATTTTATATAAAGAGATGCAGTTCGTCTCCTTCACCAGAATATGGAAAGATGTGGAGGAAATCAAGGAGGATATCAACGGCAACGATATCCGTCCCGCTCAGGAGGAAGTACGGGAGTGGCGGAAGGTATACGTGTATGACAACGCAAGATATTCCAATGATCCCCTGGCCTTTTATCTGGAGGCAGGTCCCCACACTATCACTATTCAGGGAGTCAGGGAGCCTATGTATCTGGCATCTGTCACTGTACGGGCGGAAGACACCATCAGGCCTTACAGTGAAGTGAAGGCGGAATACGGCCAAAAGGGCTATTCTGCCGCGAATGCAGAGCCTGTGAAGGTGCAGGCGGAAAACATGTACCAGAAATCCGACTATAGCCTGTACCAGTCATCGGACAGAAGCTCTGCCATCACGGAGCCCCAGCATCCTTCCCAGGTGAAGCTGAATCAGGTCAGCGGCAACCAGTACAAGATTGCCGGACAGTGGATCAGCTGGGAGGTGGAGGTTCCGGAGGACGGCCTTTACAACATTGCCCTGCGCTACAAGCAGGATCTCCTGTCGGGCCTGTTCACGTCCAGGACCCTGCTCATAGACGGGGAGATTCCCTTCCAGGAGGCCAAGAGTCTTTCTTTTGGTTATTCCAGCAGCTGGCAGATGGACGCACTGGGGAACGACGAAGAGAGATATGAATTCTATCTGACTGCCGGTGAGGTACATACCATTACCCTTGAGGTCACTTTGGGAGATCTGGCAGATGTGATTTCCAAAGTGGACCAGAGCCTTAAGCAGATGAATCAGATTTACCGGGAAATCCTTCTGATCACAGGCGCGGAGGCAGATATCTACCGTGACTACAATTTCGATGATATGATAGCTGACACCATCGAGAACATGAAGGTACAGGCGGATATCCTGAAAGAAGTGTCTTCCTATCTGGAGAATGAAGTGGGGGCAAAAGGAGAACAGGTGGTCGCTCTGGATAAGCTGCACCGTCAGCTGGAGCTGATGCACGAAGATCCCGAACAGATTGCCAGCAATTTCTCTCAGTACAAGGACAACATAGCCAGCCTGGCTGACTGGATCGCCAATGTCAGCGAGCAGCCCCTGTCCATAGATTACATAGAGGTAATGGGAGCAGGGGGGGCGCTTCCCGAGGCGGAAGCCGATTTCTTCAAGGCGGTAAGCTTTGAGATAAAGAGCTTCTTCAATTCCTTCTTCACGGATTACAGCACCCTGGGACAGACCGTGCTTGCAGAGCAGAGCGAGAACCAGACGACTGTGGAGGTCTGGATCACATCAGGCCGCGACCAGTCCAACATCATCAGACAGCTGATTAACAGCAGCTTCACTCCCCAGACCGGCATCAATGTGGATCTGAAGCTGGTGAACGCGGGAACACTGCTCCCCTCTGTCCTCTCTTCCCAGGGGCCGGATGTGGCTTTGGGAAGCCTCATGGGAGATCCCATCAATTATGCCATGCGTAACGCTGTGGTGGATCTGTCGCAGTTCTCCAATTATGACGAGATAGCGGGAAGGTTCCATGAGAGCGCCCTGGTGTCCTACACCTTTGACGGAGCGGTCTATGCGCTGCCGGAGACCCAGACATTCCCCATGATGTTCTACCGCAAGGATATCCTGGAGGAGCTGAACCTGACGGTTCCCAATACCTGGGATGAGTTTTTCGAGGTGGTGTCCATCCTCCAGAGGAACAATATGGAGGTAGGCTTCCCTCAGGGCATGGCCGGCATGCAGATATTCCTCTATCAGAATGGCGGAAGCCTGTATAACGAGGACAGGACCAAGGCGACTTTTAATGAAGACAAGACTCTGGATGCTTTCCAGAGCATGCTGGATTTGTTCACCACTTACCGCTTCCCCAGAGACTACAGCTTCTCAAACCGTTTCCGTACAGGGCAGATGCCTCTGGCCATACAGGATTATACGGAGTACAACGGCCTGTCGGCTTTCGCACCGGAGATCAAGGGCCTGTGGGGCATGGCGCCCATCCCGGGCACAGTGGATGAGAATGGAGAGATCAACAGGGCTTCCGCCTGTAACGGCACCTGTGCCATGATGCTGCGGGGGACCGAATGTCCGGATGAGGCATGGGAGTTCCTGCAGTGGTGGACCAGCGCCGAAATCCAGGCAAGCTTCGCCCAGGAGATGAAATCCGTGCTGGGCAAGGCGGCCATGCATGCCACCGCCAACATGGAAGCCATCGCCAGCCTGCCCTGGACGAAGGAAGAGTATACCGCTCTGTACGAACAGTGGAAATACGTGACAGGGACGCCTGAAGTTCCCGGAAACTACTATGTGACAAGAAACATTGGCTTTGCTTCTGTCTCGGGCTATACCACAGGCAATGCTGACGAACTGCTGCACTGGACGGAAGAGACCAATGACGAGATTGCGAGGAAACGGGAAGAATTCGGATTGGACCAATAGGGGGTAAAGTCATCCATGAAAAAACGTGAAAAATTTAACTTCAAACAGTACATGAAAGGGCTGTGGCATGAGATGAAGGTGCATAAGACCAGCTACCTGTTCATAGCCCCCTACTGTATCCTGTTTTTTATCTTTACGGTTCTGCCTGTTTTTATATCGATAGCGTTAAGCTTTACGTCCTTTAATATCCTGGAGCCTCCGAAATTCGTGGGGTTCGGCAATTATTTAAGACTGTTCTTCACAGACTCGATTTTTACGGAGAAGGCTATCGGAAATACATTTGTCATTGCTATGATCGTAGGGCCTGTAGGCTACATCCTTTGTCTCCTGCTTGCCTGGATGCTGAACGAGCTGCCCAGGGCCATGCGGACCATCCTGACGGTGGTATTCTATGCGCCCACTATAGCCGGGAACGTGTACATGATTTTCCAGTACCTGTTCAACAACGACTCTCAGGGGTACATCAACGCGATGCTGATACGGTACGGCATCAAACAGTCGCCGATTCTGTGGTTCCAGGATGAGAAATACATGATGACCCTGATTATCGGCATCGCCCTGTGGACCAGTATCGGTACCACTTTCCTGTCCTTTATCGCAGGACTTCAGGGAATTCCGCAGCAGTATTATGAAGCGGGCGCCATCGACGGAATCAAGAACCGTTGGCAGGAGCTGTACTACATTACGCTGCCTTCCATGAAGCCTCAGCTGATGTTCGGCGCTGTCATGAGCATCACGGGCGGCTTCGGCGTAGGAAGCATCGTCACGGCGCTGTGCGGCCTGCCCTCCACAAATTATGCGGTGCATACAGTCATGAACCATTTGGAGGACTACGGTAATGTCCGCTTTGAGATGGGTTATGCTTCCGCAATCGCGACACTGCTGTTTATCATTATGGTGGCTTCCAATAAAATCATCCAGAAGCTGCTGTCGAAAGTAGGTGAATAGCATGAAGAAAAAGAAGAAATTTAGTTTATCCAGGATGGAGAGGGGCGTCAAGCGCTCCTATGCAGTGGATATCGTGATGTACGGACTGTTGCTGCTGTTCGGCATCATCATGGTGATCCCCTTCGTGTTCGCCATTTCCAACGCGCTGAAGCCCCTGTCGGAGTTCTTCTATTTCCCGCCCCGTATCCGGGTGGAGAATCCGACCATGGACAATTTCAAGGATCTGTTCCGTCTGATGTCGGATTCCTGGGTTCCTTTCAGCCGTTATATCTTCAATACGGTCTTCATCACAGTGGTGGGAACAGCGGGACATATCATCCTGTCCTCCATGTGCGCCTACGCCCTGGCAAAGCATAAATTCCCGGGGCAGAACTGGATATTCGCACTGATTGTCACCTCCCTGATGTTCAGGGGCGAGGTCACGACGATTCCCAGTTTCATGATTTTCTCCAAGCTGGGACTGGTGGATTCGTATTCGTCCTATATCCTGCCGGCGCTGCAGTCTACCCTGGGCCTGTATCTGATGAAGCAGTTCATGGAGCAGATGGTCCCCAATGAGATACTGGAGTCCGCCAGAATGGACGGCGCGGGAGAGTTCTATGTATTCTGGAAGATGGCCATGCCCATGGTCAAGCCCGCGTGGCTGACCCTGATGATGCTGTCCGTGCAGAGCCTGTGGAATCTGGGTTCCACATCCTATATCCGCAGCGAGGAGCTGAAGACTTTGAACTATGCCCTGCAGCAGATTCTGACAGGCGGTATCGCCCGAAGCGGGACGGCTGCCGCGGCTATGGTGCTGATGATGATCGTGCCGATCATAATCTTCATCTTTTCACAGTCGAATATTGTAGAAACCATGTCAACATCAGGTATGAAGGATTAAGGAGGGGAGAGAGGAAATGCTGAAAGGAAAGGGAAAACTCCGTTTTCTGGGGCTTATATTGACGCTGGTCTGCCTCGTGCAGCCGGTATCGGCTCAGGCAGCCGTATCGTATGCGCCCTATGATACTTATACCTACACTTTGGACGTGGGGCATGCGTATGTGTTTTCTCCTCACGCCTATGTGCCCACAAGGCAGGTCACTTCCGCGGATATGGGTCTGGTGACCGCTATGAAGACCCCCTCGGATCTGGCGGTGGATGAAGACGGTAATGTCTATATAGCGGACACAGGCAATAACCGTGTCATTGTTCTGGACAGTGAATACAAGCTCCGGTTCGTTTTAAGCGGATTGGAGGACGGCGTTCCCACTGATATAGTGGAAGCTGACGAAGAGGAAGCCGCGGCAGAGACTCCGGCTCCGGCCGAAGGAGGGGAAGGAGAAGGAGAGGGCGGAGGATTCGTCTCCATGAAAGAATTCAGTGAACCCAAGGCAGTGTTCGTTACCCCGGAGGGCGATATCTATGTGGGCGATACCATGCACGGCAGGATCGTAGTCTTCAACTCGGAGGGGATATTTCAGAGCACCTATAATGCGCCTGAGGAAGAGCTGCTGCAGGATGTGATTTACGAGCCCTCCGCTCTGGTGGTGGATCAGTATGACAGAATCTATGTGATCTCCCAGAACAGCAACATGGGCGTCCTGACTTTTTCATCGGACGGCCAGTTCCAGGGATTCATCGGTGCGGAGAAGACCAAGGGAAGCTTCTGGGACATCGTGTTGAACTTTATCCGGTCAGATGAGCAGAAAGCCAGGATGATGCAGAACGTCCCTACGGAGTTCAACAATATCACCATTGACGACAAAGGCTTTCTGTATGTGACCACCAGTACGCTGGAGACTTTCGATCAGTACGAGAGCATGATGAGCAAGACCGGTACGGCGAACCCCATCAAGAAGCTGAACCCTTCAGGTACGGATGTGCTGAAGCGCAATGGCGCATTCAACCAGGGCGGCGACATTAACTACAGGAACGACAAGGTATCCCGCTTTATTGATGTGGCTCTGACAGATGACGGCGTATACAGTCTGCTGGATTCCACTCATGGGAAAATATTCACCTACGATCAGGAGGGGAATCTGATGTACGTCTTTGGCGGCTCAGGCACCCAGATCGGAGTGTACCAGAGGCCCAGTGCGATCGCCTATAAGGGGACGGATCTCCTGGTGCTGGACTCCAGTACGGGAGAGCTGACCATATTGAGCAGGACAGAGTACGGCGATGTCTTTGCGGAAGCGCTGCATCTGCAGGGAAACCGCAGGTATACGGAAGCCGCAGAGAAGTGGCAGGAGCTGATCAAGCTCAACGGCAACTATGAACAGGCTTACAATAACATCGGGACCTCCTATATGCGTCTGGGGATGTATGAAGAGGCCATGATCAATTATAAGAACGGCAATGACCTGGATGGCTACAAGGATGCGTATAACGCCTACCGCAAGACCCTTATGGAGAAAAATATTCTGTGGATTCTGCTGGCGGTAGCGGTGGTGGTGTTCCTGCTGGCCAAGGGGACGAAGAAGCTCAAGGCAGCCAACGACGCGGCCTGGACCAAGCATGGGAAATATACCCTGCGGGAGGAGCTGTGCTACGGCTGGTACGTGATTTTCCATCCCTTTGACGGATTCTATGAGCTGAAGCGAGAGAGGCGCGGCACCATGAAAGGCGCTATGGTCATCTTCATAGCAGCCATAGCGGAGAACCTGTTTAGGAGCATCGCCACAGGCTATATCGTCACCGGAAGCACATGGGTGCGTGTGAGCATCATCGATGCATTTATGTCCGTTGGATTCCTGGTGCTGCTCTGGACGGTGGCGAACTGGTGCTTCACCACGCTGATGGACGGCAAGGGAAGGATGAAAGATATCTTCATAGCCACCAGTTATGCTCTGATTCCGATGATAATGTTCGGATTCCCCTGTACCATATTCACGAATTTCTGTACGGAGAGCGAACTGCAGTTCGTCAATTTCTTCTACAGTTTGGGAAATATCTGGACATTTGCCCTTATCTTCCTGGGCGCGTTGGTGGTCAATGAGTACACTCTGCTGAAAAATGTCGCAACGACATTTCTGGCTCTGGTGGGGATGGCGTTCATCGCGTTCATTGGCATACTGGGAGTCAATCTGTTCACTACCATGTTCAGTTTTATACAGACTATAGCCAATGAAATCATCTATCGAATGTAAGGAGACGGCAATGAGTACAGATGCAAGGAAAAAATGGAAAAAAAGGTTGATAATCGCTGGCGTTGTGGCGCTTGTCCTGATAATTACCGCGGTCGTCTGTATACTTGTATCAAGGCCGAGGAAGGAGACCGTAGTCAAGGAAGCGCCCCAGCTCCCGGGAGTGGAGGGGGAGTTCAAGAATCTGAACGCTGATTCCGGAATGATAAAGGCAGCCGAGGACGATGAGCTGATATTATGGCTGGACGGCGCAACCAGCAGCGTGGTGGTGGAGAGCAAGGAGACCGGGGATAAGTTCTACGCGGTTCCCGAGAATGCCCTGAATGACCCCAGAGCCTCCAAGAACACCAGGAACCTGGTGAATTCGCCGGTGGTGGTGACCTATTACAGTATCAGCTCACAGAAGACCATAGAATTTGACAGCTACACCAATGCAACGGATGCTGACAGGGTGCTTTGGGCACCTCTGGAGAATGGCAAAGGCGTCCGGGTGCGGATGATAATCGGTCGTGAGGAAGCGGCCAGGTTGATTCCGGAGCAAATCAGCGAAGCCGGATTTGAAGCCCTGATGGAGAGGGTGAAGGAAGTGGACGGTGATTCCGCTGTCAGACAGATCAGGGCTTTGTACTTGAAATATACCTATGAGACAGCAAATGAGGAACAGAGAGAGAAATATCCCGCGTTGGATCAGATGGACATCTATTGTCTGAAGACTTCCGCGAATATCTACAACCGGGAAGAGCTGGAGAAATATTTCAGGAACATCGGTTATACCTACGAGGAGATCGACGCGGCTTACGCGGAGCTGGGATATGTGTCCAGGACAGAGGCCTTTGCCTGTTTCAGGGTGAACATCGACTACATACTGGAAGACGGACACCTGAAAGTGGATTTGGACGCAGGGAACATTGAATATGATAAAGACCTCTTTATTCTGACGAATCTTCGTCTGCTTCCGTTCTTCGGCGCGGGGGTGACGGGAGAAGATGGATATGTCTTCCTGCCTGACGGCTCGGGGGCAATCATCAATTTCAACAATGACGGTTCGAAGAAGAATCAGCTCACCACCGGCAAGATGTACGGGCCGGACGCTGCGGAGACCAATTCGGATCGAGGCAGCGAGAAACTGGAGTTCCGCTATCCGGTCTTCGGAATCAAGGACGGGGACAAGGCGCTTCTGGGAATCGTAACGGACGGCGACGGCGTTTCCAATATCAACTGCCAGCTGGGGAACATGATACATTCTTACAATACGGCATATGCGGATTTTGTCATCTGCCAGGGGGCCCAGTATGAAAACAATTTCGGGGGCCAGGAGAACTGGGTGCAATATGACAGAATCGGTTATCAGGGGCATATTTCCCTGGAGTACCACTTCCTCACCGGGGAGGACGCGAATTATTCCGGAATGGCCATGGCATATCAGGATTATCTGCGCAGGGAGGTGCTGCCGGAGGAGACGAATCAGGATGGGGCCATGCCGCTGATGCTGGAGACCCTTGCCACCATTGGCAACAATGTGCGCGTATTGGGCATCCCCACTTTCAAGAGCGTGGAGGTGACTTCCTATAAGGAAGCGGCCGACATCGTGACAGAGCTTACAGAGGCCGGAATCGATAATATCAACCTGCGCTATCAGGCCTGGTACAACGGCGGGAATTTCAATCATTTCTCCACCGGAGTGGACATGGAAAGCAGCGCGGGAAGCAAGTCGGATCTGAAGAAGCTGAATCAGCTGCTGAAAGACTCAGGTGGACGGCTCTTCATGGACGGGGAACTGATGCAGGCATTTATGGGAAGGAACTTCCTTGACTTCAGCTATCGTCCCACCTTCGACGGCGTCAGGAACCTGTTCAATAAGCAGGCTTTCTATCCCCTGCTGGATCCTACGCTGATGATGGTCATGAGATTTTATTTCTGTGTGGATCCTGCGAAGCTTCTGTCGTATTACGAAGGATTCTCCGAGGATTATGCTAAGCTGGGGATGGAAAACATTTCGCTGGGTTCCGTGGGGGAGATATTGAACTCCAATTACCGTAAATCCGGCTATGTGAACAGACAGGATGCGGAGGAAATCGGAAAAGAGCTGCTGAACAGGGCGGGCACCCAGTATGATAAGGTGCTGGTGGACTCTGGAAACGCTTATTCTTTCGAATCCACGGACTATATCCTGAATCTGCCGGATACGGACAGCAATTACATCATTGAGGATGGAAGCGTTCCCTTTATCCAGATGGCTCTGCACGGATATATCACTTACTCAGGCGCGCCGATCAATCTTTCGGATGATTATGAGACATCGGTCCTGCGCTATATTGAGTACGGAAGCGCCCCTTATTTTCTGCTTTGTGACACGGAAGCATATGTGCTGAAGAATTCTTATTCCATGGATAAAAAGCTTTACACCGCTGTCTATGACGACTGGAAGGATAAGCTGATTCAGGCCTACGAAAAGATAAGCGGAGCCCTGTCGGGGGTTCAGGATGCCCATATGGTCAGGCATGAGCAGGTAGCGGACAATTTCTTTAAGAGTACCTATGACAATGGGACGGTGATTTATGTGAACTATGCGGATACAGAGCAGACGGCTGATGGAGTCTCTGTTCCGGCAATGGATTATGCAGTCGTGGAAGGGAGGTGACGGCAGGTGAGCAAGGATAGCAATAAGAAAAAGAAGAACGTGTCTTTGTCGGCAAAAAAGGCAAGACTGGGATGGGTGTTCGTCTCTCCCTTTGTGATTGGATTCTTTGTATTTTACCTGGTGGTGATCGTGGAGTCCATTCAATACAGCTTTATGGATATAAAGACTCTGCCTGAGGGAGGCTTTACCATGTCCTTTGCAGGCTGGGCAAACTATGAGTATATGACCAGGACCGTCACTTACTTCCTGGACGGGATGTGGGGGACTGTGAGAGATATGCTGTACAGCCTTCCTATATTGCTTCTGTTCAGCCTGTTCGTTGCGATGGTGTTGAACCAGAATATGAAAGGCCGCGCTCTGTTCCGCGCCATCTTCTTCGTGCCAGTGATTCTGACCACGGGCATCATTGCCAAGTCGGATGCGGTCAATAACGTGATGAACACATTTTCGACCATGGATACAGGCAGCATGACAAGCGCAGCGGAGGAAATGTCCTCTGCCTTCAGCGTGAAAGGCCTGATGTTCTACATAGAAGATATGTTCACTTTCGCCCCCTGGCTGCTGGAGTTCATCGAGACGGCTGCCACTAACGTCTATGCCGTCATCAGCCAGTCAGGCGTGCAGATTCTGATCTTCCTGGCAGGGCTGCAGAGCATTTCGCCCTCTCTGTACGAAGCGGCGAAGATGGAGGGATGTTCTTCCTGGGAGAGCTTCTGGAAGATTACCCTGCCCATGATAAGCCCGATGATTCTCGTGAATATCATCTACAGCATCGTGGACTGCTTTACGAGATATGACAACAGTGTCATGAACGCCATACAGTCGATGATAACGGCAACGGATTATGGCTATGCCTCCGCCGCCGCGTGGATCTACTTCTGCGTGATAGCGCTGCTTGTGCTGATCATTCTGGGGATTGCCAGCAGATTCGTGTTCTATCAGGGGAAAGAGAGATAAGGAGGGGGAAAGATGACGACATATGAACGATTTAAACAATCCCATGGGGCCAGGCTGCTGCGGAGAGGTGTTCTGAGGTTCCTGCAGTACGCGCTGTTGATTGGTCTGAGCTATTATATCCTGTCCCCCTTGCTGCTGAAGATCGCCACCAGCTTCATGACGGAGTCGGATTTGCTGGACAGCCTGGTGGTATATATCCCCAGGGAGTTCACCCTGTGGAACTACCGGAGGGCTGCGGAATTCCTGAACTACTGGGAGGCCCTGCGCAACACGGCGCTCATTTCCCTGGTGGCAGGTCTGCTTCAGATGCTGGTTTGCTCCCTTGTGGGCTACGGTCTTGCCAAGTTCAAGTTCAAGGGCAGAGGGATCGTGATGGCGGTGGTGTTCTTCTCCATCATCACGCCGCCCCTTACATACCAGCCTTCCATGTACCTGCACTTCCGGTACTTTGACGTGTTCGGTATCATCGAAGCCACCACGGGATCCACAATCAATCTGCTGGACTCCCTGTGGCCGTTATTGATCTTGTCCGTGACAGGCTTTGCCTTTAAGAACGGCCTGTACATATTCATGATGATGCAGTTCTTCCGCGGATTCCCGGAGGAGCTGGAGGAAGCGGCATATGTGGACGGCTACGGCGTGTTCCGTACTTTCTTCCGCATTATCCTGCCCAACTCCATTCCTATGCTGATTACGGTCTTCACTTTCGCGTTTGCGTGGCAGTGGACGGATACCTTTTATACCACCATGTTCTTCAGCAGGATCAAGACGCTGTCGAACATGCTTTCGAGGGGATTCGAGGGCATGACCGTAGACGGGCATGCCATGGCGTTGTCAGCCGGACAGCCGTTGACCATAGCGCTCGGCGGCACTTATAGCCTGATGGTGATTATTCCTTTGATCATCGTGTATATCTTCACACAGAGATTTTTGACTCAGGGAATCGAGAGAAGCGGTATCGTAGGCTAAACCCTGCGTCCCTGTTTTAAGGAGTCATTATGAAACGAAACATTTGTCTTTGCATGGTTCTTGCAGCGTTGCTGACCCTGTTTGCGTCCTGCGGAAAACAGAATGATGCCAGGGAAGCCCTGGAAGCGGATTTTCCCCCGGAGGGAGTCTATATCCGGTACCTGGTCAATTTGCCGGAAGCAGGCAGCATTTCAGGCGAGACGCTGCAGGACGTGCAGGGGCAGGCAACAACGGAAGTGACTGCTGTTGCCAATCTGGGCTATCGGTTCGTGGGCTGGAGCGACGGCAGGGAGGATTCTGTCCGCGAAGGGGACACTGCCGATGAAAACCAGGTGATAACGGCTATCTTCGAGTACGATCAGCTGGAGATGCCCATACTGTCCATCGTCACCGAGACAGGAAAGGATGTGGAGTCCAAGGAAGAGTACATAAATGCCACGCTGACCCTGCTGGACCAGGACGGCCAGTACCTTTACGACCAGATGGAGATGGAAATCCGGGGCAGGGGCAACTATACATGGGGGCTGGAGAAGAAATCTTATAAAATGAAACTGTCCTCCAAACAGTCGCTCCTGGGCCTGGGCAAGGGAAAATCAAAAAAATGGGTATTGCTGGCCAATCACTGCGACCAGTCCCTTCTGCGCAATTTCCTGAGCCTGAACCTGGCGGGTTCGATGCTGGCATGGTCGCCGGACAGCACCTCGGTGGAGGTCTATCTCAACGGCGAATACCGGGGCGTCTATCTGCTGGTGGAAGAGATAGACGTGGGCAAGAACAAGGTGGCTGTCTCAGAGGAAGTGACGGGGATGGGAACCGATATCGGATATCTCATTGAAATGAGCGGCAATGCGAAAAATGTCATCTTTTCCGCCGGCGGAAAATCCTATCAGATCCACAATGACCTCTCTGAAAACCCGGGCGAAAGTATGCAGCAGTACAATTACATCAGGGACTATGTGCAGGAGTGCTGGGATGTGCTGAACCAAGGAGAAGAAGAGGAGATTGCCAGGCTGATTGACATCGACTCCATGGTGGATTCCTATCTGATGGAAGAAATCGTCAAGAACATGGACGTGGGCTGGGATTCCTTTTATCTGCACAAGAACGTAGGAGGCAAGCTGACATTCGGACCTCTCTGGGACTTCGACCTGGCTCTGGGCAACTGCAATCAGGGCTGCGAGGTCTCGAAATCCCTTTATGCGGCGTATAGGCTCTGGGATCAGAGCAATCCCTGGTTCTACACCGCCATGAACTATCCCTGGTTCCGCCAGCGGGTAGTGGAACGGTTCGATGAGATTGAGGGACTGTGCGAGGGACTTTCCGGGATGGTGGTGGAGGAAGCGGAAAAGTACTACCATAGCTTTTACCGGAACTTTGATAAATGGCATATATTCGGCCAGACAATCAACCGGGAGACGGAACAGATTACCTCTCTGTCCACCTATAAGCAGCACTACACCTTCCTGGCAAAGTGGATCGACCAGCGTCTGGAATGGCTGGAGGAGTGCTTCCATGAGGAAGAGTTCCTCACGGAGTGGTCAGGATACGGCAGCGGCCCTGGCGACAGCAAGCCAGGGGATCTCATCGGCAATGAGGATGCCGAGACCCTCTTCGAGGGATATGCCAGGCTGGCGGTCAAGGCCAGCAGCGTAGAGACGACGGTGGAAGGCTTCGGCAACGAGGGGGTCGCCAACCTCTTTGATAATAATATAATGTCGAAATACTGTGCCCCTGTCGGCGACGAGGACAACATAGGCAAGACGGAGATTAAGTTCTCCCTGTCCGAGGGTGCGTCATTGTCGGGCTATGCTTTCTGTACGGCAAACGACACTTCAATTTATTCTGAGCGGAATCCCAAAAAGTGGATTCTCTACGGAAAGGCTTTGGACGGAAACTGGGAGGAAGTGGACACCTGCAAGAGAAGCACTATGGGACTGGAGGCAGTGGATTATTACTGCTATGGACGGTTCTGCGACGGTGGGGCGGCTTACACCGAATATAAACTGGTAATCTTCCATGACGGAGTTATCCAGCTCAGCGAGATTGTGCTGTTCGGCGGCCCTCTTCCTCAGGAGTAGCATTTTATTGTGGCCATATTCGAAAGGAGAAAACTGTGGACACCAGAAAATATCGGCATGAGCTGAAATTTATGTGTGACGAAAAGGAGCTTTTCCACATAGAAAGCAAGATCCGACATATTTGCCGCCTGGATAAGCACACTGGTGACGCCAGCGATTATTCTATCAAAAGCCTGTATTTTGATACGCTTACGGACAGATGCTATTCTGAGAACATGGCGGGGGCAGACTGCCGCAAAAAGTACAGGATCCGTATCTACAATAACCAGACGGAAACGATTCATCTGGAATGTAAATACTCCTGCCATGGCCTGAAAGCCAAGGATATCTGTTCCATCACCAGGACACAGTGCGAGAATCTGATGAAAGGACTTCCTTTGTGGGAATCCCTGGAGGAAACGGATTCGCGGGAAGATTCCGGGGGCCGGGAACTGCTCCGCCGTTTTCTGGCGGAAAGGGACATGGAGATTCTCTCTCCCAAAGTGATTGTGGAATATGTGCGCACTCCCTATGTCTTTCCTGTGGGAAATGTAAGAATCACTTTTGACCGAATCATCCGTTCCTCACGGGAGATTTCAAGCTTCCTGGGAAGGACGTCTGCGTTGCAGAGCATTCTCCCTCAGGGAATGCATATCCTTGAGGTGAAATACGACCAGATGCTCCCGGGCGCTATCCTGGAACTGGTATCGGGAGGCCAGGATCTTCAGAGGACCAGCTTTTCAAAATACGCGTTATGCCGCCAGTGCAATATTTATTAGACAAAGAAAAGGAACTGTTTGTACCATTCCATATGCCCGCAAGCAGGGAGACAGGAGAAGAAATGAGTATACAGGATGTAATCAAAAAGTCGTTTTTGCAGGGATTCCAGAATACCAGCCTGACTATGGGGAATGTGGCCATTTTAATGATAGCCGCAGCGGTTCTGGGAATCTACATCTTTTTCATATACCGCATTATGACAGCGGACACTTTCTATTCCAAGAGCTTCAATGTGTCTCTGATATTGATGTGCGTCATTACAGCGGCAATCATCGTGGCGATCCAGAGCAGCGTCATCGTGTCCCTGGGCATGGTGGGTGCTCTGTCCATCGTGCGATTCCGAACTGCCGTGAAAGACCCGCTGGATCTGATCTTCATGTTCTGGAGCATCAGCATCGGCATCATCTGCGGCGCAGGCATGCTGGGGCTGGCCGTGATTCTTTCGGTGGTCGCCACGGTTCTCGTGTTGGTGTTCTATCGTCTGCCCGAGGTGCGCAAGTCCATGATCCTGGTGGTCAATGCGGAGAACAATTCCTATGCGGAACAGATTTTCCAGACGGTGGGCAAATATGACAAAAAGAATCATGTAAAATCCAGAAACCTCACAAAGGACAGCGCTGATTTCATCATTGAAGTCCGGCTTAAGGACAGCGAAGCGCTTCTGAATGAACTGAACGGAATCAAAGGGGTCGCTTCAGTCTCTCTCATAGCGCATACGGGGGAAGTCGCTTCCTCATAAAATAAATAGCTGTTTATCAAGGAGGCCCCGTATAATTTCAAGTTGACATATCATTTAAAAAATGGTATATTTAAATGGTATAGGTGGGGTATATATATATGGAAAAGGAACTTTTGTATCAAAAGATATATAACGATTTACTGGAAGGAATCCAGGCAGAGAGCTATCCGCCCGGGGAGCGCCTTCCCTCAGAGAAAGAACTGGCGGAGCAATACGGCGTAAGCCGCATCACCAGCAAAAAAGCGCTGGAAATGTTGGCTGACAGGAATATCATCACCAGAAGGCCCGGAAAAGGCTCATATGTGCGGGAGAAGGGCAAAATAGATCGCGATAAAATCGTCAGTCTGTTGCCCAGCATCGATTCGGAGAACAAAGGAAGGATGCTGGGGGTAGTTTTGGACAACTTTGGCATGACATATGGCTGCAAAATCGTCAAGGGTATTGAGCGGGAGTGCAGAAAGCTGAATTTCTATATGGTTCTGAAATGTACATATGGCGATATGGCGGAGGAATCGAAAGCCATAAGAGAACTGATTGCCATGGGAGCAGAGGGAATCATACTTATGTGCGTCCAGGGGGAGACTTATAATGAGGATGTGCTCCGGATGTCCGTGGAGAAGTTCCCTATCGTGATGGTGGACAGATCGTTGGCGGGTCTGCCCATTCCCAGCGTGTGTACGGACAATTACCAGGCCTCCCGGGAGCTGATGTCCGTGCTGATTGAGAAAGGGCACAAGGAAATCTGCTTCCTTTCCCACCCTTCCATGCAGACTTCCAGCGTGGCAGCGCGTTTCGCCGGTTATCTGGACAGCCTGCTGGAGCATGGTCTCAAGACCAATGAAGATATGTGGCTGAGGAATCTGAAAGCTTTTCTTCCCCAGGTGAGAGAAGGCAGCGAGGAGGAAGAAGGGGAGGAAGAAGACGCCAGCGAGGACAGGGAGCGGATGAAGACTTTTATCCAGGAACATCCCCAGGTGACAGGCTTTTTTGCCGTGGATGTGGAATTGGGTATCATGGCTTATAATATACTGTGCGATTTGGGGCAGGATAAGGAAAAAGAAGTGGTGTTCTTCGATGGTATCAAGGAATCCTGCGACTCCAATCCGATTTTTTCCCATGTGGTGCAGAATGAATATCAAATGGGAACCACTGCGGTGAAGTATCTGGAAGACTTGATACAGGGCAAGGAAGTGCCGATGAAATGTGATGTCCCCTATAGGATTGTCCGGGGGGACAGAAATAAGGCAGACTGAATGAGAAAGGGCTATTGAACAAGATTCGATGCCCTTTTTCTTTGTCCGGAATTTGGGCTGTCCTATATTCATGGTTGTTGCAGGGTGGATTTCATGGTAGAATATGACCATACTCGGGGCAGGGAACGGCCGGAACCGATTGGGATATTCCGCTGATGGCGGCATGGAGCATCGGCGGCGGAAAGGACATGGATGAAAGGAAAATCATTTTATAAGATGCTCTATAGGGCTGTGCTGTGTATGGCCCTCCTGTGCAGCGGCTGTGCTGCGGGGAAGGGGGATAGCCTGCCGGAAAATGCGGGAAGCCTATCAGATGGGGGCGGCTCTGAGAGTGGGACGGAAGGACCGGTGGATGCTCCGTCGTCGGAAGCCGTTCCCGGTACCGGTACAGAATCCGGCGGGGCATTGTCGGCGGAACTGACGGTGGAGGAACTGAAAGCGTTCACTGATTTCGTGAACCAGGCGGAGAACAACGGCTTCCTGCTGTCCCAATATGACACGGTATGCCAGGCGAATCTGAACGAAATCCTGTACAACGGAGCGGGGATGGAATCGGAGCCGCTCTCGGAGGAGGAGCGGAGGGCTTATGAGGAAGCCGGCTATTCTATAGAGACGGATCTGACCAGGCTGACCGGGGAGCAGATAGAGGACTTTCTGCAGCGGAAAGCGGGCGTCGGCATGGCGGACATGACGGGAGGGCTGGACTGGGTCTACCTGGAGATGTCCGACAGCTATGTGTTCCAGCATGGGGACACCAACTTCTGCACCTTCGCCTGTACCGGCGGGGCTCGGACGGGGGATAGGTATGAGCTTCGCTTCAAAGCGGGCTCGGACTATGTCTCCGACTGTATCACTGTGCTGCGGAAGAATGGGGATGACTATATGTTTGTCTCCAATCGTTTTTATGAGAATACGGATGACGATATGTGGGTCAGAAGGATAGAGGACCAGTGCTTTTCTCTGGAACTGGAGGGCTGGGGAGAGGTGGAATTCGTCTCCTATGAGCCGGATATCCTGGAGGATTTCCGCCAGGACGTCACTTTCCGGCTGGAACAGGCTGGGGAGGAAGTGTTCGCTTTTCCGGAGGTCAGGGACGGGAACCTGAGGGCGAATGACTGCTTCCGGCAGATTGACGCGGTGGCGTTTCCGGATTATGATAAGGACGGATACACGGATGTGCTGATCATCTGCACCTATGAGCAGATTGAGGGAGAGGATGCGGGAGCCAGCCATCAGGAGGTGCGAATCTACAAGGGCGGGGAGGGGACTTTCCGTTATATGTCCCAGCTGTGCTTTGCCCTGAATGTGGAGGGGAAGAATCAGAGCATTTCCCAGGTTCTGGGAGAGATTCAGGAGGAAGAGCTGGATTTAGGCGGGCTGGACGAGGAGGTAGCCAGGCAGCTGGAAATCTTCGCGGAGACGAAAGAGCAGTGGATACCTCAGGATTACGACCCTTTCGCTTTCGGATATACCGTGCATGACCTGGACGGGGACGGCAGACTGGAACTGCTGGTGCAGGTGATGGCGGGAACAGGGCTGTATTCGGAGAATCATTTCTACCAGGTGAACCCGTCGGGGGACGGAATCAGGGAGCTGCCTCAGGAGCTTTATGACGGCGTCTCCGAGCTGGATATCGGCGTGTCCGGTTCCGGAGGACAGGCGTTCCGGGACAGGGACGGGGTGGTCTATTATATGGCTTCCGATATCATGCGAAACGGCTATGCCGAGAGCTTTCACCAGGAGGGCGCTTATTATCTGAAGGACGGGTGCGTATACAGCGTAGCATACAGAGGGAAGCTTCTGCAGGCCCAGGGGGAGGATTCCTGGGAGGAGACCTGTTATGACGCGGGGGGAAACGAGATTAGCCAGGCGGACTGGGAGAGGCTAAGGGAAAGCTTCCTGGCAGGGAAAGAGGAAATCCCGTATACGATTCATTGGAAAAACATGTATCCGGAAGACGCGCAGAAGGCTTCCGTGCAGGAGATACTGCGGTATCTGGCGGAGCTGTGCGGGGAGGCGGCAGATTAGGAAAGCGGAATGGCGTGTTTCGTGAATACAGGGCATAAGATGTGGACAGGGCAGAAAGTCATTGCGGATGCACTGAAACAGTTGGATAGTTTTTTGACATGGAGAGATTGCAAGACAGCGTTGATTTATTTTGTGCGGAAAAAAGATTTTCTGGCAATACTTGAGACTGCGGAAAAAGCATAAAGAGCCATACCAGAGGAGCGACAGGTGCAGGCAATGGATAAGATTGAATTTAAATGTTGCATGGTATTGACACAGAATCTGGGACAGCAGATACAGGTTAGAGTGATGCTTTTTAATATATGAGCGAAAGAGTAAAAGCGGTAAGGTAAGTTGCATCAATTTGTATCAACATTGCTGATGAATAAAATGATTGTCATAAATATAGCAAATGATGTAAGTGTAAAAAATTTAAGCAATAGGAGGATGTTGTATGATAGAAAAAGAATGGGTTAGGTTTAAACAAGAGCTTATGGAAAATGATGAGACAGAAATTTCGGACTGTGTTATAAGACAAATGCTTCATCGGATAAATTATGTGAGATTGTTTCCAGAAAACACGAAGTTGACATTTTATAGAGCTCGGAAGGGAAAATATGCAAACGCGGATAAATCGCAAATGATGAATCCGCCGAGCAAAAAGGCAACAGCGGGGAGATGCAATAAAAAAGGGGTATCGTATTTATACATGTCCAATACACAAGAGACGGCTGTTCGAGAAATAATTAAAGATAATGATAGAGGAATAGTAGATGTTACGGTGGCTGAATTTTGTGTGGACATGTCAAATATTTTTTCTTTTTTGCCATATAAATTTGATTATATGGCATCATATATTGAGAATGCGGAAACAAATATACTATTGAAAGTTATAAATGAAGAAATGATGCGTGTTATTACAGATACAAAGGAATATATTCCTTTACAGTATATAGCTGAATATATTAAATCAATAGGTTATGATGGATTCTTATATGGAAGCGTAGTAGGACCGGGAGTGAATTTGGTTATGTTTAATAATGCAAAATGTAATATGATGAAATGTGCAGAAAAACAAATTGATATGAATTACTGAAGTGGATAGAGGAAGGGACGGATTTGTAGGCAGTTGTTTCTGAAGCGTATGTGTTTTCTGGCTACAAATTGGCTATAAAAATTCTGGAAATACAGAGAAAATCAATAGCAATGCCGGGCAAAAGGGCGGCAAATGAATGCGCTCACGAGGATTCATGCTAGGAGCGGCTATGCTGGTGAGATAAGGCTATGGTTCAACGAGGAGGTAACTGATGAATTACAGGAAAGACAAATATGGCAAAGACATATCCATCCTGGGCTATGGCTGCATGCGGTTTTCGCGGTCGGGGGGCAAGGTGGACGTGGACAAGGCGGAACAGGAGATCATGGCTGCTTTCCGGGGCGGGGTGAATTACTATGACACGGCGTATGTCTATCCCGGCAGCGAGGCCGCCCTGGGGGAGATTCTGGAGCGCAACCACATCCGGAGCCAGGTGTCCATCGCCACCAAGCTGCCCCATTACCTGATCAAGGCGGCGGACAACATGGAAAAATATTTTAGAGAGCAACTCAGGCGCCTGAGGACGGACTATGTGGACTATTATCTCATGCACATGCTGACGGATGTACAGACCTGGGAGCGGCTGAAAAGTCTGGGCATCGTGGAGTGGCTGGAGCAGAAGAGGAAAAGCGGTGAAATCCGCCAGGTGGGATTTTCCTATCATGGGAATTCCGACATGTTCTGCCAGCTGGTGGATGCCTATGAGTGGGATTTCTGCCAGATTCAGTACAACTACATGGACGAGAACAGCCAGGCCGGGCGCAAGGGCCTCCAGTACGCCGCCGCAAAAGGGCTGCCCGTCATCATCATGGAGCCGCTGCGGGGCGGAAAGCTGGTGAACAATCTGCCGGAGGAGGCGAAAAAGCTCTTCGAGGCCTATCCCGTAAAGCATACACCGGCGGGGTGGGCCCTTCGCTGGCTGTGGAACCAGCCGGAGGTGACCTGCGTGCTGTCCGGGATGAACTCTCGGGAGATGGTGGAGGACAATGTGAAGACGGCTTCGGAGGCCGCGGTGGGCGAGCTGGGCCCCCAGGAGGAGGGCATGCTGCAAAGGGTTGTGCAGGCCATCAACGCGAAGATGAAAGTGGGCTGCACCGGGTGCGGTTATTGCATGCCCTGCCCTAAAAATGTGGATATCCCGGGGACGTTCGCGGCCTATAACCGCCGTTATTGTGAGGGAAAGATGGCCGCGCTGATGGAGTATTTCATGTGTACCGCCATGCGCAGGACATCCTCCGCGGCTTCCAACTGCATCCAGTGCGGAAAATGCGAGAAGCACTGCCCTCAGCACATAGAGATCCGGAAAGAGCTGAAGAACGCCCGCAGGCAGCTGGAGGGGCCTGTGTACAGAATCGGACGGAAAGTCGTTTCTATTTTTAAGTTATATTGAATCCTGGAAATCGTGCCGGGACAGAATGACAGGAATGGGAAGAATGAAAAGGAATTGCCAGAGCATTTATGACTCAAAAAACACGCAACAGGAGGTCTTCAGGTGTCATCCGCAAGATACAAAATACTACCTGGGCGGCTACGAAGCCTGGCTTGTCAGAATCGGCGAGACGGACGCCCCCCAGATAGCTGCAAGGCGCAGAGCCATTTTCATGAGATTGAAAGCGAATCCGGACGGGCCGTACTCGGTGCCCTGGCAGACTGAACTGAACTGGATGCCGGGCACAAAGGCCGAGCGGCAAGTGGTGCGCAGAGTCCTGTTCCGCTACCGGCCATGAACGCCCTCATAATACCGGTCTTGTTTCCCAGATTTGGTCAAACAGCTCTGCGCAGCGCGTCGTCATCTCCCAGGAAGCCACAGGGCTTTGGAGCCGCCTTGCGCGGATGCAGTCCATGGCCTCCTGAATCTCGTAGGTAAAGCCGTTTTGGGTAGCCTGATCCGTGAACTGCTCCACCAGTCCTCCTCTGTCGTAGAGGAACGCTTCTCTTCCATAATGCGGGGCTGGAAGCACAATGCGCCCCTGGCTGCCGTACACTGCCAGCCTGTCTTCCATGTCTGCCACGATGCTGGCAGTGAGGGTGGCCATGCAGTCCGGATACTGCAGCACTACATGGTCTGTCACGTCCACCCCCGTCTCCCCCCACTGGGCTGATACCTGGATATGCTCAGGTTCTCTCCCCAGAATGTGGGACACAATTTCATAGGCATAGACAGTGATGTCGCACGCGGCGCCCCCTGCCAGCTTCCTGTCGAAGAAGCGGTTGGCCGGATTTTTTTCCGCCAGGAACCCGATGGCGCAGTCCACATGGGATATCTCCCCGATACGCTCTTCCCTGATCCAGCGCTTCACCTGGCTAAGCGGCGGCAGAAAAAAGCTCCACAAGGCCTCCATGGCAAAGACCCCACGCTTCTGTGCCTCCGCGAACAGCGTCCTGGCTTCGCCGCTGCCTGTGAACATCGCTTTCTCGCACAGCACCGGCGTATTGTATCCCACGCACAGCATGCACAGGCGGAAATGGTCGCTGGGCAGCACCGCGATGTACACACAGTCCGGTCTCTCCTTTGTCAGCATCTCCTCATAGTCCCCGTAGGCATGGTCAATGCCGTTTTTTGCCGCGAAGGCTTCTGCACGCTCCGGGGATTTGCTTGCCACCGCCGCCACTTCCGCGTCCGGAAGCAGCTTCACGGCATCGCAGAACTTGTTCGCGATTCCTCCGGCTCCCATGACTGCAAATCGAAATTTTCCCATTTTCTCCTCCTGTCTGTCATATAGACTACATATTTGCCTTCTTTGTTTGGGCTATAACTTTCAAATGCCATACTGCCTGTAAAGTTTCTGGCGTTTCTTGCGGTTTTCGGCCATTGCTTCCATCTCGCTGTATTTCTTCTCTCTCAGAAGAACCTGTATCAGGCTCGCCAGGCGGGATTCCCCTTTCGCTTCCAACATATCAAGATAGTCGCACATGATGATCTCCGTTACTTTCTTCTGTTCTTTCAATAACTCCTTCGCCAGCTCCGTAAAACGCGTATCCTCCGTAAGCACTTCCATCGTCTCGCACAATGCTTTTACATGGACGATTTTCTTGCGCTGTGCAATTTTCTAGTCCAGCAAATAGCCTGCCTTATAAGAACATTCCAGATAACTGGGATTCTGATAGTAAATATCTGTTTGGAAATCAGATATTCTGTCGCTTATAAAAGAAGAAAATATTTTCAATAATTCATCAACTTCTTCCCCTGATTCCGCACAGTCCTCAATCATAATGCAATATAACCTCCCGATATCCATAAATTCCGGAACAGTATATTTGCATTCAGTAATTGTGTCGAAATCACCTTTAGGAATATTATATTGTTCAATTATTTCATCGCTTACCTGTTCGAACGAAAGGCAATGGTTTACTTCCGCATCATATAGCTGCTTTTCAATTCCCTTTTTGCCCAGTATATCAGTGATAGTCCCTCGCTTGTTTTGTGTTTGACGCGCAATGTATTCAATCAAAGAACAAACATAAAAAAAATCATTTCTTTCTTTTTCGGTCATAGACAATCTCACTCCTGTCAAAAGTCAAGCAATCAAGCGCCGATAGTGTATGAAAACTAATCTGATGTGTCGGATATTTGAATTCTGCCAATACCCAAAATTGTTTGCGATTTATCCTTCCGGAAAGGTAGTCATTCACGTAATTCCACACCGTATCGTCTGCCATCGGCCCCTCTACAATGTCATACTGATGAGTTTCTCCTCTTCGGCATCTGGCAATAAAATCCAGCCATTCATCTGTCATATTATCGAACTTCAAAATAGACAGTCCATCGCAAGGTTCATAGGAATAGTAATTGATAATGGGGGCTCCCTCTCCACGGTTAGCCCATCTTACCGCCTGTTTAAAATCAACTGTACAATAAAACCCCCACGAAAAATCTTTTGTATATTTCGTTTTGCGCACTTCTGGAAATTCGACTATTTCTTTACTGGCATGATATAGAACCATATATCTGTCACCTCTGCTTTCTTGAAAATATATACGATAATTTGTCGCTGGTGAAATATGATCATACTGTACTTCTGGAAAATTTTATAAATTCATATGGCAATCCTATATCTTCAGAATATTTACGGATTTCTAGCTTTTCGTCTTCATTCATTTCGTCATAGAAAGGGCGGTCTGATACTTTCCAGTATGTTTTGACTTCATCTATTTGCAGTACATCCCCCCATGGGGCAGTATATAATTCCCCGACTTTATATTTCCCGATTTCTTTATATACCCTTGTGGTATAACAATACCCTAGTTTTTTTAAAAAGCTTTGAATGGACTCATATTCGTGTTCAGGGAATGATATTTTTGCAAACATACAATAAACCTCCTGACAATGTTAAATACAGAATTTATGGAAAATGTTCCATACAAAATAATGC
>ERZ808037.663-NODE-663-length-29339-cov-4.083726_pt1 | contig 29339 bp, 20 predicted proteins | sample MGYA00380190_ERZ808037 | MGnify/ENA primary metagenome ERZ808037 (study PRJEB31490, sample SAMN06133399) | mouse gut metagenome | isolation source: J9 | host: mice | place: China: Chengdu | collected 2015-05 ...
CGGCGTGAGCTGCTTTATACATATTGTGAACCAATGGGGTGGAGATCAGTGGCGTCCCGTAATCAAGACGGACAGCCATATGTTGGCATGGTTAAATGATGCGGAATTGACCGCTGTTTTGGAGGATGGAAAAGGGGAATTGACGGTAAGGGTGTTTGCTTAAATTAAACTCCCATGCAGCCATACAAAGATAAATAAGCAATAGGTGTTGACATGCCTAAATGCAGCCGTGTATCATAATGAATATATAATGCAGACTTAAATCATTATCTTTTACAAAAGAATGGGAGGGCGCTATTGCTCTGAAAAAGTGTTCAGCCATATGACGGAAGATGAGCGGGAAAACGGTTACCGCCTCGCCTGTGAACAGATGAAAGACGCACAGGGGGAGAATCCGAGTGTTTTTCGCATTATCACGGATATGTCAAAGAAGCTGCTGAGATTAGACGGGGATGAGATCCGGTGCAGGTTTGACCAGATGCTCCGCTGGAGGGAAATATCCTTTCCCTTTGGTCAGGACATTTTTACTTGTGCATTTTTGGCAGATTATGATTTAAATAGAGGGTTTGAAACAAAGTGTTTTACATGGTTCCCCATCATCAGAAGCGACAATGACAGGCTGAATAATATTTTAAAAGAAGGGATTGCCGAGAATCATTTTCACCTTGGGGGCTCTACGAAAATTTTTGAGTTGAACTGGATTAGCTTGATGAACCAGATTGACGGAAGGCTGCATGATTTTAGTAAGATTAACCGTACCTTACAGGATCATTATGCGGATCCTTATGATGTCTTCGGGAAACGGGAAAGCTTTTATGCGGAATGCCAGCGGGCGGCATTGTACAGGGTTTATTTATTTTCGGTTATAAAAGAAAATGATTTCCTGACCCAAAAGCTGGAGGGGATCATGTGTCAACTGAAAAAAGGAGCAATTCTGGAGGAATTTGTGCAGATATACAGGATGCAATCGTACTGGCAGAAAAAATGTACGGGGCAAGGCTGGACGGGAGCATTCTCGACTATACTCTGGAAAAAAGCATGGTCAATGAAAACGCAGGAGACTGCCGGCTCCTTGCCGGAGAACGAAAATTTCTATATGACTGCTTTCGGTATATATCTTCGGATATATTTTCGGAGGAACAAAAAAATATATTTTATGCATACTTGGTTATAAGGACTGACTTCCGGGGAGAAATCATTCAGACAAACGGTCAGGTCGGGTTTGCCAATTTTCTGAATTATCAGAACCGGAAAGAATATTTTATCGAAGGGAAAAGGGCTTATGAGGACGAATTGGTGCGGCTTGCACTAAATGAATCCCTAAAAAAGAATAATGTGGTTTCTCTGGAGGCGAGGATTTGCCCCAAGGATACATCGGCTAAGTTATTTCAGGCATTGAGAAATTATGAACGCATTGTGACGGAGGAAAGGGCGGAAGGAGACAAAAAGAGAGATATTGATGGGATTGAGGAAAATGCCAGAAAAGAAGCCAAGAAAGAAGCATATGATAAGCTGATTTATGTATTTCATTTCCCAAAGGACTTCGATAAACCCTTTGTACACGGAGTGCCGAGAAATGATATTGTGCGGAGAAAGTCTGTCCGTCAGGCGAGAAGTATTGTAGCATTGCTGGAAATGAGGATGGGGATTAATGAACATATCAGGGGTATCGATGCTTGTTCCAGTGAGATTGCCTGCCGCCCGGAAGTCTTCGGGCAAGTGTTCCGGTATCTGTCCGACACTGTGGTCATGTGCAGCGGAGTGAGGGAACATGCATCCAGAACCAGCTATAAGACAAGAAAGCTTTACACAACCTATCATGCAGGCGAGGACTTTTTCGATATTGCGGACGGGCTGCGCGCCATTGATGAAGCTTTACTGTTCTGTGGACTGAAGCGTGGGAGCAGGCTGGTCCATGCCCTTGCCTTGGGAATCTATCCGGAGGAATACTACAAGTTCAAAGGATATAAGATAGTACTTTCGAAACAGATATTGTTGGATGACATTGTCTGGATGCTGTGCAAAGCAGATGAGTTTGGATGCCGGATAGACAACTCTTTAAAATCAAGGCTGGAAGAAAAATATATCAATTTATATGAAGAAATATTCAAGGACAATATGAGCGAAAAACTGTCTGTGTCCGTTTATGAGTATTATCAAAGTTGGAAGTTGAGGGGGGATAAACCGGAACTGTACAGGCTCGGGGAGGCGGAATTCCAAAAAAAGATTACGGGTACGGAATTAGAAAGATTTGACAGGTATCAGCTTAACGATAAAATAGGCAATGATTTGCGGAAAAACAAAATATACCGGGAATTGTATTTTGCCTATCATTTCAATAAGCAAGCCCGCATCAAGGGAGAAGAAACAACGGAGTTCAAGACAGACCAAAGCTATAGCAAATTTATGCGGCAGCTTCAGGATCATATGATACGCCAATTGGTAGACAAAGGGATCGGGATAGAGACAAATCCGTCATCCAATTATTTGATCGGTACCATTAAAAAATATGAGGATCATCCGATTCTCAGATTCAATGCAAGAAAGCTTAGGCCGGTAGAACCGAATACATCTTTAAGCGTTTCCATTAATACGGATGATCAGGGGGTATTCGATACATTGCTGGAAAACGAGTATGCTTTAATGGCGCTTGCGTTGAAGAAAGCGAAAGATAATGATTCCAATCTCATATATGACATAGAAGATATATACGAATGGATAGATTATGTCAGGAGAATGGGAATTGAGCAGGTGTTCAGCGCACATGATTCATGATGTATAGGCGGAAACTCACCACTAATATAATTGGTTCTCATACAATTATAGAACGCTTATTGCTTTCAGTGGGAGGTATAGAGGAGACAATGATTATGAATGGAAAAGAAGTATGTGTAGGTCTTTCTGGCTGGTAACATGGAAAACATGGCTGTTTACAAAACATGCAAAACAACTCGCAAATTATCATGCTGATATACAAAAGACAATAAGTGGTGGATTTCCAAAGGTAAAAGGGAAATTAAAATGTGATATGGAAGCTGCTGCTTTGCTGGCTGAGGCTGAAATGCAAGATTTGTATAAATATATAGATTGTTTGCCTGATGGTAATATACTTTGTCATTTTGACTTTCATCCAAACAACATTATACTTTCTGATAACAATTATAGTATTATAGACTGGATGACTGCCTGCAAAGGTGACAGACTTAATAATATCGAATATTTCGACCTGCAAGCGAAAATATTCGCCGTTTTAAATGAATACAAAACCTCTAATTTCAGATATAATCAAATAAAAGGGAGCACTTTTTTAGACACTACCCATTGATAGCAGGAGGTTTTATAGATGAATAAAATATCATTGCGCATTGCCGACTTGCGTAAAAAAACAAAAGTGACACAGCAGGAACTGGCAGACAGCATTGGGGTATCATTTCAAACGATCAGCAAGTGGGAAACGGGGGTTAATATGCCGGATATAACCATTCTTCCATTACTTGCAGATTATTTTAAAGTATCAACGGATCAGCTATTAGGCCTAAAACCGCTTGACGGTGAAACATATATTCCTGAAAAGACAGCCACAAAAGAGTTTTGGAATCAAAAACTGGAATACCTTTTGCGGACGCGAAAGAGTTCTTGGAACGATGACTATGCCCGCTTTCTCATTTCACAGGTCTGGAAGATTGATAAACCGATCTCTGTATTGGATTGCGGCTGTGAATATGGGTTTTTAGGGTTGCTGCTGCTTCCTTATCTACCCGAGGGAAGCACTTATACAGGAATAGACTTTGCAGAAGACTTAATTAAAAAGGGGAGAATTCTTTTTGAAAGTCAAAATATAGAGGCAAACTTTCTCTGTAAAAATGTTTTTGAATATTCAGCCGAAAATCAGTATGATTTCGTAGTATGTCAGGCAGTTCTCAGGCATTTGGACAATCCGGCAGCTTTTATACAGAAGATGATTTATTTTGCAAAACCGGATGGATATGTTGTATGTATTGATGCAAACAGGGAATTTGAATGCTGTGGGCTTTACGTTGATGGTATGGATTATCAGGAGTTATGCAGACATGAGGGGTTAGAAAAAAAGTGGCAGACGGAACTTGCAATGCAAGGCCGGGATTATGCAGTGGCTATCAGAACTGCACATATGATGCAGAAGCTGGGACTGATTGATGTTGACGTAAGAATGAATGATAAGGTGGAGTTTATTACTACACAATCTGTCAATTATGATGAAACAAAGAGTGACTTTATTGCATATAACGATTGGACTTCCGGCATGAGTGAAGAGGAGAAAGAAAAGCTGATCCTCTATTTGCTGACCCATGGTTTGTCCCGCAAAGAAGCCGAAGATTATTGCAATCGGAATATTAAGATTGGGGATTTCTTTGCAGACCACCCTACTGCCGATTATACGTTTATGAAAGGAAAAATGATTTCTTACGGAAAAAAAGCGAATACTTCTGCTTGATATGTATGGCATAATCATAAAGGAAAGCATAGGATATTTTATTCCATACGCATTTGAGCATTTGGACAGAAATGAACATAGCAGACTACGGACTTCAAAAATACTTGTGTCTTTGTTCATAACAAATTGTATTAAATTTTGAGTGATCAAATAATTTAATATGTCCAAAAACCTTGCAAATATCATATGGGGATTTAGATTATATGAAAAAGCTTATTTTAATAATTGGTCCTAATGGAGTCGGAAAATCTACAACAGCAGAAATCCTATTACAGAAATTATCAAAATGTGCTTATGTAGATGCCGATTGGTGTCGTGCAATTAACCCGTTTCACTTTACGGATGCTACAAAGTATGCAGCGTCTCAAAATATTTATTCACTGTTAAAAAATTATCTTCTGTGTGAGGATATAGAATCTGTTATTTTTCCATATGGTTTCCATGGAGAACGTAAGCAAATATTTGATCAAGTTATTGGCAGCTTGAGAGAAGACGGTATACCGTTTGAAGTATGTCCTATTATTCTTAAATGTTGTAAGGAAGAGAATATAAGAAGGACAATAAATGATGGAAGAGATATGGAACGGATTGAACGTGGTATAAAGAATACTTTTCATTTTTATGATGAATATGCATATCCTAACATTGATTCAACATATTTACAGCCTGAGCAAGTAGCGGAAAAAATAATAGAAATTCTTAATGTCAGGTTGACAGGAAATGAGGGATAAAATATGAATGATAATTATTGTTTTTCGGTAGGCTGTATTGTAAGGAAGAAAAACCAAGTTCTGCTTGTAAGGCATACATACGGCAGTGCAAAGGGGAAATTGCTGATTCCCGGTGGATTTTGTCATGAAAATGAATTGCCAGAGGAGGCGGCAGTGCGAGAGGTTTTTGAAGAAACGAGTATTACAGCAGAAATTAAACGTATGGTGGGTATTCGTTGTGATAGAAAAACGTGGTATATGCTATTTGAAATGGATTATATAGATGGCGTTCCCACAAGTGATATGAACGAAAACAGTGAGGCATTATTCTGTGAAATAACAGAAGCCTTAACTCGTATCGACTGCACTGAAATGACAAAAGTTTCTCTTAGAAAAATTCTCGATGGTTCTGCGGATTATTTTTATTCGGATATTGAATATAAAGCGCACAGGGGAGCTGATTGTACACTTTATATTTAAAATGAATCCTTTAACCAAGATGGTCATCCATCCTTGCTTCCATATTATTCCAACTCACAAAGGGCTGTGATTGCGTGGCGTGGAGCCGCAAATGCAGGACTGGATTCATCGGCAGACAATTTTTATAAGGAAAACTTCCCGTTTCGTTCATAATCCGTTCTAAAACATACCGCTATAATTTTTTTGAGAATGCTAATTGAAGCTCTAAGATCTCATGCATAGGTGCTGGCTTAGTCGAAAAGCCAGTTTTGCTTTCCCTTGTCCAAAGCGGCGGAAAACAGATAATACCTTGTGTGGAAGAAAGCATTGCGGAATCTTTTTCCCAGCCATCCCAGCGAAATGTCTCATAATAGTTATCCACCCGCTCCTTAATCGTTGCCCATTGTATAAACTGACTATACTTTATATCCAGACTTTCCCATTGTAGCGAATCTGGGGCGAAGTAATTGATAATACCATTGCTATCTAACGAAAAAAGTCCACCAACAATATCTTCAGCGATGATCATTGCACCCCATTCTGATAAAGAGGTGTTTTTCTTGTAAAAATCATATTTCCCGGAACCGTATATGCGAATCCAATCGTCAATTACAATTCCACCTGTTTTAGATAAAACAACACCGAAAAACGTTTCCTCATTAAACGAGTAAGCCTCTTTTAAGTGGGCTACAGCCTTTTCATCCGGATTGATTAGAGAAACCTTTGTTGTTGCTCCGTCTAATACTGCTTTCAAATCTTCAAACATAGTCATTTTCTTTTCCTCTTGAAATGGGCGGGAAAGCCATTTTAAGGTTAGCTCACCGACAATTTAAGGCTATCTCACCGACAAATGAGAAGCTATGCAGGCCGCTTATCGTTATTATCCAAGTGTTCTTGCAAGTCCCCAGCCGCAAAATGCTAGGTGATGGCTGGGGTTAGTCTCTTATGGGGAGGATAGGACGCCTGCTCTGCGTCATGGACACATTTCTCCATCAATGCCTTTGGGATACACCTTTCCGCTTGCCATAAAGGTGAACTAAAACATAGCACACCGATTTTAGAAAGTCGAAGATGTAGTCGTGGTTTTCCCGCATATTGGGCAGGTCGTATCTTGATTTTCATTTTATTTCCGGGAGCTTAGCAAATGCATGCATAATGAGCAAAAGAAGCTCATTAATAATGTTGAATAAAGGCATAACTTGGACAAATAATAGCATCGATGCCGACAAACCTAAAACTCTGATCAAGTATCCCGTCGGATCAATAAGGAATTCATCATAGAGAAATGTGCTTGCCGACATCGTTCCGAACATACAAAATATTTCTAAAAAGATTGCCTTGATTCTCTGCTGCTATATGGCAGGATTATAGATTAACCATTAACTCCAACACGGCTTCATAGCCTTTCTCCGCCGCTATTTGTGCGGGAGTTTCGCCCTGATTATTGGCACGGTTATAGTCGGCGCCTTTCTTGATCAGGTATCGGGCAGCTTGTTCGGAGCCCTCCAGCAGAGCGTAGTGCAAGGCAGTATTCCCTTCATTGTCTGCCATATGGATATCGGCTCCGGCCCGAAGCAGTTCCTTTGCCATATCCTTGTCCGTATAAAGCATCAGGGCTGTCACGCCGTCATTATCTCTGTGGTTGACATTCACGCCCCTGTCTAAGAACAGGGTGAGGATTTCTTCGGCTGAGCTGATATTTTGTAACATCATAAAGGGAGTTTTTCCGTCCTCCCGCGGAATATCCAGATTTTTAAGCTCCTTTAGGAGGGCGATTCGCTGTTCCGGTTTCAAAGATTCACCGCTTTTTTTATGCATGACGGCATAGTGGGCGGGGGTCTCACCTTTTAAGTTCTGCATGGTATCATCGGCGCCGTAACCCAGAAGAAGCGCAGCCGCATCACTGTAACCGCTGGCGCAGGCGCAGTGCAAAGCCGTGACTCCGGCATCTGCGGGTTCGTCCTGTGTGAGGTTTATATCGACGCCTTTTTCCAACATGACTTTCAGCATACCGGTATGTCCGTTTTTTGCGGCAAGGTGTATGGCCGCTGTTCCGTGATAATCCAGCTGTTCCATAGATTCCTTGGAGAAAAGTTTTGCCGCTTCTTCAAAAAAGGCTTCGTCTTCCGCACTGTATTTCCTGTCTTCGGAGGCCGTGATCACAGCCGGAGTGCGTCCTTTTACGACCGCTTTATCCATATCCACATCCAGTTCCCGCATTTTCCGGAGAACTTGGATGCCGTATGCCCAACGAAGGCATTTGTCCCGCAGACAAAATACCTCGCTTTTGTAATGAATGGGTATGGTAAAGTCGATTCCTGCATCTTTACAGGTATCCAGCAAAAGGGTATCGCAGTCGGAGATTAAGGCATTATGCAGAATATCCGTGATTTCTCCTAACTCGTCATCGTCATCCGGATCTATCTGGGTAAGCAGTTTTTTAGTCATATATAATGCTATGCTTAAACCGTCTTTATTGTCGTCCGCTGCATGGGCGAATAGATTATTGATAATCTGGCTTATAGGAAACAGTTCCATGGATTGTTCGGGATCAGGCAATGCACCATGGTCTATCAAAGCCAGATACATGGCTTGGTTTTTATAATCAATAGCATGGAGGATAGGGGTTACGCCCCTATGGTTAGCTACATTCAGTAATTCAGGACATTTTTCCATCAGCCGGAGAGCTGCCGTAATATGACCGTTTCTTCTGGCCATCATCAGGAGGGTATTGCCGTCCTCGTCCATATAACCGGTTTCCGCGCCCTTTTCCAGAAAGACTTCCGTCAGAGTCCAAGTATAGCCGGAAGAGTAGCTGGTGGACAACAGCTGCTCCAGAGGAGTGAGTCCGTCGTTGTTCTTCTTGTTAATGTCACAATTCAGCAGGCGGGCGATTTCTCCTCGTTGCTCCACGCTGTTTTCCATACAGGTAAAGTTGATTGCCAAATCCTCGAATCTGGGATATGCCAGAAAATGATATGCATTCATACCTCTTTTGTCACAGAGATATTCATCTGCCCCATGCTCCAGTAAAAGCTTGACCATTGCGAGGTTCCCGCGGGAGCAGGCCAAAAGGAAAGGGGTGAGGCCGTAACCCTTGTGGTCGGTCAGGTTGACCACATCCCTTTCTATTCTTCCGTCGCCAAACATTTTTTCCACCGCGTCATAGAAATTGTGCCAGACTAACAAATGGAACAGGGTGAGTCCATAGATGCCCGTGGGAGCAAGAAGTTCTTCTTTTGTGCATTTATCAAGGCATTCTTCCGCATCCTGCAAGGTGGTGCCACAGATAATTTTATCATAATAGTTCTCTTCTTCTTTGAAAGTAGTTTTCCACCAGGGTATGTATTTGGTTTGATTGCACTTTTCACTGGATTCCACCAAAAGCTCTGTAAGTTCTTTTATGTCCATATCGGCCTCCTATATTTTTATTGATAGAGTCTTAAATCTTTATCCATAAGCTGTTTCCTGCGCTTTTTCTGTTGCGTGACAAGGAAAAATCTACCGGATAAAAACACTTTGCTTTTTATCATTTTATCATAAAAGAGACGGAAACAAAAGGGAGGTTTGATGACATAAACCTTCTGGTTTTACAAACCGGGACTATGCACAGTTTGTATTTCTTGTAACCGTTCGGCAGTTTGTTTGAATTGCTGTTTTTTTCGCAAAATGCACCGTATATGTTTACATTTGGCTGGAGTGCTGCGGCCACTTGAGCAGCTTTGAGATCGGGGGCGTGACTTATGACGCCTACCCCGATACAAGCTCTTTTTGGGGGCCTCCTGCGAAAAGCATGAATTGCAAATTGAAGACAGTGCTGCAGACAGGTATGAAATTTGGCTATGAATATGATTTTGGATCTACGACGGAGCTTGTTCTGGAGGTTCATGGTTATAGGGAAGGCCTTATGACAAAAGAGAAGATTACCCTTCTCTCAAGGAATAATATGCCGGAAATTGAGTGTGATGTATGTCATCAGAAAAAGGCGGCTGCCATCTGTACGGAATGCATATATGACGGCGGCGGTTTCTTATGCGAAGATTGCGCCAAGGAGCATGAATGCGGGGAAGATATGCTGCTGCCTGTCTGCAATTCTCCAAGGATGGGAGTCTGCGCATATTCAGGGAGTGAAGTTTATCCGGAACAATTTGTGCCGGACTGTGAAAAGGACAGCTAGTGTACTGACCGTATTACATTTCGCTAAATATCTTGCCTGAATTTCCAGCTGCAGCGTTAGATTTCCTAGACGTAGCCACCGCTATGCCGTCGGAAATCTGCCTTGCAGGCTGAAAATTCATTCTGCGCTATTTAGCTGAAAGTAATCTGGTCATTACATTAGCGTGTTTGAAAAATTATAGGCCGATGATTTTGGGAAGATAAGGATCTTGCTGGGGGAGATTGTCATTGGGGTTTGGAGCAATGTAGATATGCCGAAGTCCGGAGCTGCCAGTAATATTTCCATAGGAGGGTTTGCAGAGTGGGATTTAGATTAAAGATTTTAGAATATGGGAAAATAAAAAGCGCCGAGATTGAAGCGGCGCCGCTTACGCTCTTTGTCGGTGACAATAACAGTGGAAAGAGCTATTTAATGTCCCTTCTATGGGGGGTGCGGAACTTTGGCGCGGAAGTGCTGTTCGGAAATGCATTTGAGTCAATGACAGAGCCGGAAAATAGATTGCTCGGCTGGGTTAGGGAACATGTGGATAAAGCGCAGGAACAAGGGAAATGTACGGCGGATGTGGGCAAAATAGCACGGGAATTACAGCTTGTTTTGCAAGAAAGGATTAAACGGAATCAAAACAAATTATTGAAAATAATTTTTAACAGTCCCGACGTGAAGATAAAGGAATTAGAAAGAGATAATGAAGGAGTGCTGACAGGCTGCTTAAGGGAGGATTCTGATGAAATATGATTTCCGGAACGGCCATAAGATTCCCCAAATGGGTTTGACGGAACCGTGGTTTACAGCTCCGTCAGACAGCCCCCTTTCGCTTCAACGATTTTTTTGCCGCCGCAGATCAGCCAGACGCTTTGACTTGAGGGATTATAAACGGCATTGGCTGCGGCGGTGAAGAGGAGTCTGTTTACTGCGTCCATGTAATCCCATATTTCTATGTTAGTGGCATACCAAATATCCGATTTACCGCCTATATGACGACAGAATGTTTCTATTGACTTCCAACTGTTTCCGCCCTTCTCCCAGTCGAATTCATAACTGTGACCCCATACATACATTAGTTTTAAATATTGCTTTTTTGAAAAGGTGGTAAAAAATCCGGCATAATCCATTAAATTTGTGTCACTGTGATGACAGGTCGGCATCCATTCCATAAAATTATCAGGCAATTCGAAAGAAGGTCGGCATTTCACAACACGTCCATATGCAATACCAAGATTTCGGAACATTTCGGTAATCTTTCCATTGTAGGAGCCATAGGGATAGGCATGTCCACGGATGACCTGTCCGGTCAGCAGCTCGAGTCCTGCTCTGTCTGACAAAATCTCCCTTGCCGTTTCACTCATGGGACATCTTCCGATCATAGGATGATTCATGGTATGGGTGGCAATTTCATGCCCTTGATAGAGAGTGACAACCTCATTCTTAGGGAGGATGTTATCTGTGCCGAGCCTTCCGTAATTAAGGTTAAAGGTGCTTTTGATCCTATGTTCATTGAGAAGTTCTACCAGTTTGCGGTCTTGAAGATTACCGTCATCATAGCTCATGGTAAAAACTTTTGTCTTTCCTTCGGGAAAAGTGTAATAAATATCCATCCGGTATTTTTCCTCCGTTTCTTAATGTGTATCTATAAACAGGATCTTTTGAACTTTTTTCACTATATGATATACGGTAAGATATACAATGGAAAATAGAAAGAAACAATTCTCAACATTTTACAATCTGTGCAATTGTATCGTCACAAAAATATTGTATATGATACAATTTATTGTAAAAGTTCCTATACCATTGTGGAACCGCGAAGTGTTTTGTGCATTTCTTGCACAAAAACGAGAATACTGTGCGTCACAATGAGTTTCTTTTGCGGGAAAGTGCCGCAGATTGCAGGAAGGTATGGTTATATGAAGTATTTCCAAAAAATAAAAGAAGATGCTATCTTACGATTTTTGTTTACGTATCTGGTTATACTGTTTGTCGTATTCGGATGCTGTACGATCTGCTTCCGCAAGGCGTTTGTGATTGTGGAGGATAATTTAATAGAAGAAACGAGGTATATGTTTACTCAGGATGCGGCCTATGTGGAAAGAATTTTTTCCGAGGCTCGTATGAACGGTGTCTCCTTAAGCACGTCGGATGCGCTGAAACAGTTGGGGCAGTTAGAGACGGGCTTTGATCAGAAGGGCTACTATCCTAAAGTGAAGAATGTGCTGAAAATATATGAAGAAGTGGTTTACCAGACCCGCAGATGGAACGGGGAAGTGTTTATCCATTTCCCCAATATGGACAGAATAATTTATTCCGATGCCGTTTACCGTCCTCGGCTTTTTCTGCTTCGCTATTTGGAGCCATGGGGTATTGCGGAAGAAGAGTGGAATAGCCTGTGCCGCCATGATGAAAAGGTTCCTTTTATCTGTCCTTTGGAGGGAGGAGACATAGTGTATGGATTTCCCTGCCTGAAATCTGTTTCGGGAAGTGTCCGGCTGGGGACGGTATTTATAAAAATCGGAAAGAGTGAGATTCTGCAGAGAATGACATTTTTAGAAAAGTATGACGGATTCAGTTTCTTTATCTTTCAGGAGGGACAAGTGCTGGTTTCCGAGGATCAGCTGGGTATTGGGGCAGAGCTTAAGGAGGAATGGCTTCAAAAACAAGGAAGTTATCGTCAAGGCTCCAACTTTATCTTTTCCGTGTGCCCTGATACCGACGGGAGCAGACAATATATTTTGGTGATTCCACAGCAAGAGCCGCTGACCAGACTACAAGCCTTACGTTTATTTACGTGGCTTCTGCTGCTGACAGCGATGACAGCGGGAGCAGTGTTGGCCGTATATTTTTCCTTACGTAACGGAAAGCCCATTAATCGTATGACTTATGCATTGAAAGATTATAATGAAGATTTGTCCGGTTACAGATTAGAGGAGCTCAATGACACTGTTAACCAAATTGTACAGGAAAATAAAAAAAGCGTTGCTGCTCTGAGACATATTTTTTTCCATAATCTTTTGAAAGCGGACTTTCTTTCCCGGGCTGAAATGGAATATATGGCAAAAAGGGTGGGCGTAGAATTGCAGGACGGCACCTATTATGCGGCAGCCATCCGTTTTTTTCCGCAGGTTGATGTGAACGGTATCGACGGGATAACGATTGAGGAGGCCAGAAATCTTCAGGCGCTGGTCAGAGAATATTTGGAAAACTGTTATCCTTTTCCGGTATGGTCATATAAAAGGAATACGTTGGTTACGATGTACATTGTGGAGGTGGGCGAGGAAGAGGAACTGTTCAAAGTTTTGGGTAATGTTATCATGTGGCTGTCCGAGAAGTATCATGCAGATGCCTGCTGGGGGGTGGGAACGCCGTGTAAAGATTTGATGCTCTTTTGGAAAAGCGCCGAGGAGGCATATTCTGCGCTTACACATAACGAAAAAGAAGAGCCTGTATGCTTGTATTCGGACACTTTGGTTCAAGAGGAAACTTGTTATATGCCGTATTCTATGGAAGAGTATTTGGTTAACGGGCTGAGAGGCGGAGACGGCAGGACAGTGGCCGATGTGCTGTCAATGATACGGGAGGAAAATTTTGTGAGGAGGCGGATCAGCCACCGGCAGTTTATTAAGCTGAACCACAACATCTGTGAACTTTTGGCGGATTTCTTCCGTGAAATAGACGGGAACGAAGAACGTTTGGTAAATCTGAGTGCAAAGCTTACGGAGAAAAAAGTGGAGGAAGAGGAATATTTTTCATGCCTGAATGTTTTGTGCCAAGATATATGTTCTTACTTTATAATTCAGAAAAATAGGAAAAAAAGGGAAAAAGTAGAAAAAATTATTGATTTTATTCAGGAAAACTATGCGGATCCGGGAATGGGACTGGGAATGGTAAGCGCCTATTGCAAGCTTTCGGAAGGATATCTTTCCGCTATATTTAAAGAGGAAACCCATGTTAATTTTGCAGATTATCTGGAAAATATCAGGATAGAAAAGGCCTGTGAACTGCTTTTGGAAGGGGAATTGGTGGCTGTAATTGCAGAGAGGACGGGATATAACAGCGTTCAATCTTTCCGCAGGGCATTCAAAAGAGTCAAGAAAGTCAGTCCCAGCGAGTATAAGAACTAATTACATGCAACAATTTATATCTGATCTGATTTCGCAGAACGAGCATTTTATGTTTCGCAAAGAAGAAACATGGAGGCCGAAATAGAAAAAGGATATCGGCAGAAGGGATACATTTCGCGGAAAAGCGTTTTCTGCGGAAAGGTATCCTTTGTTTTTTATAGAACTTACCGGAGGTACATTTGGTCGGAATGGGGAATTGTATCTTTCTTTTTGCCGGTTGCTTTTCTATTATGTGCTTAAGGCTCCGGAACCTCTCGTATGCCGGCAGAGAATAACCGGGTCTGATATCGGGCAGTCATAAAATATAAAATGTAAAGGAGAGTTAACTATGGCAGTACCTGCTGAGAGAACGAAGAGAAACGGTTTCCTGAAAAAGTATGGCGCCTATTATGTAATGCTGATTCTCTTGCTGATTTGTTTGCTGATCTTTTCCTATCTTCCAATGGTGGGTATCCTGTATGCATTTACGGATTACAGTCCCTACCGGATGGAGTATAACTTTGTGGGATGGGTAAACTTTAAAAATTTATTTGCCAATGACGGTTTTTGGCAGGCTTTCAGAAATACATTGGAGATCAGCACGGTTCGATTGCTTTTGGTGACCTTTGGGAGCATAGGGCTTGCATTGCTGCTGGATGAAATCCGCTTCGTGCTTTTTCGAAAAGCAGCCCAGACTTTGGTGTATATTCCGCACTTCATGTCATGGGTGGTGGTGGCATCCATCTTTACCATGTTCCTTTCCCCGAAAACGGGATTGGTAAACAGTATGATCAAAGCATTGGGAGGGAACAGTATTTACTTTTTGGCCAATAAAAATTGGTGGAGACCATGGTTTTATCTGATTTCCCTGTGGAAGGAGATCGGATGGGGCGCCATCATTTATGTTTCGGCGCTTGCGGGAGTGGATATGGAACAGCATGAAGCCGCCATTATGGATGGGGCCAACCGCATCCAGCGGATATGGCATGTGACACTTCCTGCTATTTCTACAACAATTATGGTGGTATTTATTTTGAATCTTGCGAAGATCCTGAATCTCTTCGATCCTGTGTGGGTATTGCAGAATCCTATGGTGGTCTACATATCCGATGTCATAGAAACATATGTGTACCGGATGGGAATTTCCGGGGCGCAATATGGGATTTCTACTGCGGCAGGCCTTTTTAAATCCGTGATTTCTGTGATCTTTGTGTTGCTGGGAAATAGGATCAGCAAAAAGCTAACCGGCGAGGAGGTGATATAATGAAGGAAACTTTTTCGTTCCGTAAGGGACACCGGGCAAGAGCCGTTTTCTTAATCTGCGATTATGCGTTTTTGCTTTTTCTGATGATTACAATGATACTGCCGCTCTGGAAATTATTTGTGGATTCTGTGGATCCTTCCAGTGCAGGAATGAGATTATGGCCCAAGCAGTTTAGTTTGGCGGCGTACAGTGTGATACTGAATAATTCAGGGTTATACAGGCCCTTTTTGGTTTCTGTTTTTACCACCATTGCCGCCACGGTGATAGGTTTGAGCATTATCACACTGGGAGCGTATGCCTTGATGCAGAAAAAACTGCCCGGACATGTCTTTTTTGGCAGAATCGTTTTGATTACGATGATGTTTAACGGGGGAATGATTGCAACGTATCTCACCTATAAGAATTTGGGTTTGATGAATCACATTATCGCCGTGATCATTCCGGTCAGTGTGGGGGCATATAACACCATACTGATGAGAAGCTTTTTTGAAAGTCTGCCGGATGCGCTTTTTGATGCGGCATCCATTGACGGCTGCAGCCCCTTTGGTACTTTTTTCAAGATTGCACTGCCTTTATCGAAACCGGCGCTGGCCTCGGTGGGACTCTTTATTGCCGTGGCAATGTGGAATGACTATATGCATTTCATCCTGTACATGACGAAGCCGGAATGGCAGAATTTTCAGGTAAAGATACGTGCCATGATCCTTGAGGAAACACTTGCGGTGACAAATACGGATTCGGGTCTGGGAACCGATATGCTGAAATCGGCCACTATCTTGGTGGTGATTATACCATTTTTATTTGTCTATCCTTTTCTGCAGAAGTATTTTACGAAGGGCATCACTATTGGAGCCGTAAAGGGCTGACGGAGCAAGAGATAGTAATAGAAGTAATGAGACGGAACTGGAATAGGAGAAATCAGTATGTTGAAAAGAATTGTTTATAAAAAAGGGATAGCATTGTTTTTAAGTGTTGCTTTGGCGGGCGCGGCAGTCGGGTGCGGCGATGCGGGAGAGCCTGCGGGTACTTCTGCTCCGGCGGAAAGTACACCGGAAAGCAGTGCGGGAGGCGAGGTAAGTACGGGAGCGGGAACTTATGAGGATATCCCCAAACCTGCGGAAATCTCATGGTGCTCCCATGACGGGCTGTTACCGGAAAACGGTCAGAAAGAATGGGATGCGGAATATGAGAGACTGACCGGAATCAAGCTGGAGCACACCTATGTCACCGGAAACGAGTACAATCCTAAGATTGAGCTGGATTATGCGGCAAATACGGTGCCGGATGTCTTCGATTTGGCTTCCACATATTTTCCCAAGTATGCGTCCGAGGGCGCGCTTGCGGATCTGACGGATTTGGTGAAGGATTCGGGACTCTATGATTTGGTAGACGAAGCCATATGGAAACAATGTTCTTATAACGGAAGGATTTTCGGTGTGCCAAAGGAGATTCCGCAGGCGTGCGGAACTTATGTGAGAAAGGATTGGCTTGACCGTCTGGATATGGACTTACCCAAGACATATGAAGAGTTTACCACAATGCTTGCCCGTTTTAGGGACGAGATTGAGGAATGCGAGGTTCCCATCACTGCGCCGGGGCTGATTACTGCCCAATATATGCCGGATTTCTATCAGGGAGCATATGCGGGAATTACAAAGGTTGACGGAGTCTGGGTAGACGGAATGCAGCAGGAAAATATGGTGCAGGCACTTCAAAGAATGCAGGATGCCTATGCCGAAGGGCTTTTGGATATGGAATCCATCACTAATACTACCGCTACTTGCCGGGACGGCTGGGAGGCCGGAACCACCGGAGCCTTCTGCTATTGGACAGGCAACTGGGGAGATCAGCTGACGGTCAATGTGCAGAAAAACGTGCCTGAGGCAGAAGTAGTATGTCTGCCCGCGATAGAAGGTTCCGTGTATATGTATTCCACACCTACGGTACATGTAATCAACGGAAGACTGCCGGAGGAAGAAGTTGCTCAGATATTTAAATATTTCATTGCCTATATGCATGACGGAGGTGAAGGGCAGGTGCTTTTTGAGTTTGGAGTGGAAGGTGTGCATTGGGAGCAGGACGGAAGTAATGTAAAGATGCTGCCCAGCCTTTCCGACCCTACGGTAGCATTGAACAAATGTTATGTGCTTCCTTCCTCCAGACTTACCCCGCTGACGGTGGAGGATAAGAATATGGTATACTCGGATGCTTATACCGATTCCTTGAAGGTGACGGAAAGTGCAAGGGAACAGTCGTTTCAGCCGCCTTCAGAAACCTATTCTCTGATCTCTTCCGACTTGAATACGGCCAGAGACAATATTATTGCTGAAATCGTTACGGGAAATATGTCCGTGGAGGACGGCCTTGCAAGCTATAAGGCTACCGCGGATTCCCTGAATCTGGATAAGGCATTGGAGGAGATGAACGCACAGTAAAAATATGCCGCATGGCTGGTCTTGCGTCGATTCATTGAATGTTTCTGCCTCTGCGCAGTTCTATAATATCGAAAAAGAAACGTTGCAAAACAGATGAGAGTTCATCTATGGAGCAGCGTTTCCTTTTGTTTGTAAATTAGCCGCTTGCGATACTTTTTATGCCCGAAACGGAAAAAAGAGTTCGAAGAAATTAATGTATATGGTATAATGATTCTGCTGACGCAGAATTCAAGCCAGCTCACGCTGTCTTGCCATCGCTGCGCGATGCATTATACCGGTAATCCATGGCTTGAAAATCAAATGTCTGCTTCGCAGCCGCTTGATTTTCTGCACTCATGGTATAATGATTCTGCTGGCATGGTTTGTTGGTTGGGTAGGGGCGGGATAGGTTTTTGGAAGGAGAACGTATGGGATTTAACATTAAAACAGGACAAAAAGTAGAGCTGCGGTACGGCAGTGCGGAACCGGAGGCGGTGAAAATTGCCGTCCGTAATTTGGCTCAGGATTTGCGGAAAGTACTGTCTGAGGTGGAGGTGGTTTTCCGGGAGACAACTGCGGAGGGGACAAAAGAGAGAACGCGGGAACTCTCCGCTGAGGAGGCTGTGGACGGAAAAGAGTTCAAAGAAAGCGAGTCCGGAGGAACAAATCAGCAGGAAATCTGTGACGGTGCAAGGGAACAGGAAATTTCTGTCATTATAATAAAAACTCTTTTACAACAGGGTAGTGCGGCAGAGAATGCTGCAAAGCAAGGTAATACAGGGGAAAATGGTACAATTGCCACAAAGCAACCCGCCGCAGGAAAAAGCCGTATAGAACCGGAGGAGATAGAGCAGGTCATTGACCGGAGCCTGATGACGGATGAAGCGGGGCTGTTCCGCAAGGAAGCGTATCAGCTGCGGGTTCAGGACAAAACCTTGTACATAGCGGGAACCGACCGGAGAGGTACGATTTACGGTATTTATACATTCTGCCAGTGGATGGGTGTTTCGCCGTGGTATTTTTTTGCCGATGTGCCCGTGAAGAAAAAGCAAGAACTTGCTCTGGAAGAGGGATACTGCCGGACGGATTGGCCGTCGGTGGAATATCGTGGTATCTTTATAAATGATGAGGAAGAGTTGGAAGTCTGGGTACGGAATTATATGGGAGAGCCTACCATCGGCGTAAAGAGCTATGAGAAGATTTTTGAGCTTCTGCTGCGCTTAAAGGCAAATTATATCTGGCCTGCCATGCATGTAAATTCCTTTAACCTGACACCGGAGAACGGTGCGCTGGCAGATAGGATGGGAATTGTGGTGGGCACCTCCCACTGTGATATGCTGATGCGCTCCAACAACAGGGAGTGGAAACCTTGGATTCAGAAAAAAGGCTATACCGATGCGGCCTATGATTATTCCATTGAGGGAAGAAACAGGGATATCCTGAAAGAATACTGGAGGGAGAGCGTGGAGCAGAACCGCGATTTTGAGGTCTGTTATACACTGGGTATGCGGGGCATCCATGATTCCGGCTTTGAGACGAAACATTTGGAAGGCAGGACGGAAGAAGAGATCCGGAATGCTAAGATTTCACTTTTAGAGCAGATTATCACTGACCAGAGAGAGATTCTCGGAGATACGCTGGGGCATGAGACCATGATGACCTTTATCCCCTATAAAGAAGTGCTGGAGCTGTATGACAATGGGTTAAAAATACCGGAGGATATGACGCTGGTATGGGCCAATGACAATTACGGTTATATCCGCCGTTACCCGTCGGAACAGGAGAAGGAGAGGAAGGGCGGCAACGGTATTTACTACCATAATTCCTATTGGGCGCCGCCCAGCATGTCCTATGTGTTTTTATGTTCCATCCCTCTGGCTCATACGAGGAATGAGCTGCAGAAAGCGTGGGATGAGGGAATCCGCAAGCTCTGGGTGCTGAACAGCGGTGCAATGAAACCGCTGGAACAGGAGATTACCTTCTTTTTAAAATTGGCATGGGAAATCGGTAAGCCGGGTGCGCTTACGGAGGATGTGGAAGCTTTTGTGGAGGATTGGATAGACGGCAGCTTTACCGGAAAGATCGGGAGACAGGTGTCTGACCTGCTCAACGATTTCTCTCAGCTGACCAATGTCCGTAAGCTGGAAAATATGGATTATGACGCCTTTTCCCAGACGGCTTACGGTGACGAAGCGGCGATGAGGATTCATCGGTATGAGGAACTGTTTGCACAGGGGAATGCCTTGTACGAAAAGCTGCCGGAGGAGGAGAAGGATGCCTTTTTCCAACTGGTTTTGATGCGGATCCATGCGGCGTATTTTACGAATTTATCTTATTATTACGGGGACAGAAGCACATTAATGTATGACCGGGGCAATCAGCAGGGGGCGCGGCATTATACGGAAAAATCAAGAGAAGCGGAGGATGCCAGAAGGAGGCTCCTGCACTATTATAATCATGTGATGTGCGGCGGTAAGTGGAACGGAATCCTAAATCCGGAGGGATTCCCCCCGCCAAGAGCGGCTATGATGCCGGTATGCACACCGCCTTTGGAGTGGTGTGGCGGGTGTTCCGTGGAAGCGGAAAGTGGCTCTTTGGAAGAGAGCGGCGACGGGTGTACTACGGGATCGGGCAGTGGTTTTTTGACAGAGAGCGAAAACGGATGCACTGTGGAACCGGACTGTGGTTCTCCGGCAGAAAGCGAAAACGGATGCACTGTGGAACCGGACTGTGGTTCTCCGGCAGAAAGCGACAAAGGATACACTGCGGAGCCGGGCAGCAAGGTTTTAAAGAACATAAATGCTTGGGAAGTATATACTTGGAATGAAGAGGAGGAGATTTGCTTTGTCACTCCCGGAGAAAAGTGGCTGGAAATCGGCAATCTGGGGACGGGCGAATTCGAAGTCAGTCTGTGCGCCCCCCGGTGGATTACCTTGTCCGAAGAGCGGGCAGTGATTCGCAGTGAGAAGAGGATATCGGTCACTGTGGCAGAAACCGCGGAGAACCGTGAAGGAGAAATCGTGATAGAGAATCTCTGTGACGGCACTGTCAAACGGATTCCCGTTAGAATATTGGCGACGGATCTTGGGAAGGACGGGAACGGAGAAGACAACCGTTTTGCCGCCTGCTGTGCCTATGAGGAGGACGGGCTTGTGGTGCTGGAGGCGGCACAGGCTTACTCAGGGCTGGAATCTTCCGGTGATTTTAAAAATATCCCCAGACTGGGACGTATGCAAGGAAGTCTGGTAGAGGCGCGTGTGAAGAGAGAACCCGTTAACGGCACTCAGGAGACGACAAAGAGAGAGGGCATCCCGCTGCGTTATCATTTCGTGACCCGCAGCAAGGGAGATTTTCTGTTGGAAATCCATCGGTTCCCTTCCTTGAATTCGGTGGGAAGAATCCGCATCGGACTATCCTTGGACGATGGCCCGGTGCAGATTGCGGAATCCTTTTCCAATGACGAATGGAAGGGCAATTGGAAGAAAAATGTGTTGAATAATGTGGATCGTCTGTATGTGACGCTTCCTGAGGCGGCTCCGGGAAGACATGAGCTTTCCCTCTGGGCAGTGGATCCCTATTTTGCATTTTCCCGCATGGTAATATATACCGCTCCAAGAAAGGAGAATGCTCTGGCAGGAATAAAAGGAGCGCAGCCGCTGCCCTTGGAACGGGAGATTCATAAGTGGTGCGATTCCTTTTACGGAAAATATGAGCTGCCGCCCAGACCTGTGTTCTATGCCGTTTATGAAAACAGCGAGGACACGCTTTCGGTAACATGCAGAGAAGTGCAGGCGGATCATTATGGCAAAGAGGTAAAGCCGGACTGGTATCGGCAGCGGGGAAACCGCGTATTCGAAGAGAACCGGGGAGCCGTCAAAATTGATGCGGCGGCGGCTCTGGCCCAGAGCCGGTACGCATGGACGCAGGAACCGGAAGGGCGTTCTAGCCTATGGGGACAGAAGAACGGTTTGTGGCGCCACTGTGCCGGTGAATCTTTTGGACGAAGCGGGCTTGCTCTGTATATCAGGACTCCGGAATTAAGCTGGCAGGTACAGGAAGCCCCCAGCCTGAATTACCGTTTTGTCTGTCAGGGAGGGGGATACACTCTCTGGATACTGACTAAGTTTAACCTGCGGGAGGAAGGGGTTCTTGCGGCAGGATTTGACGATAAGATCATACCCAAGGAGCAGTTGTGCAGAAACGGCAGTCTATGGCGTTATGAAGCGGAGCAGATTTACCGCTGGATACCCTTGGCCCAGGCGGAGCTTGCGTCCGGGGAGCATGTGCTTCACATATATGCCCTTGCCTCCGGGATGCGGTATGACAGGATCTATCTGACTAAGGGAGAAGAACTTCCTCCCATGGATACCGAATGGTAATGATAAAACTCACCCCGCTGCCTGCAGCGGGGTTCGCTTATCGTTTCTTCCGGTGGTAACGCCGCATTGCATATAGCGTCTGCATCGTGATAAATTGTGCGGACGACACCATTGGCCCTGTGTAAGTTACTGCCCACACCCACGCCTCCGCGAGACGTTTTCACGTTGTTTTGCGATTTCTGTGTATGCGTTACCGGTCACGAAGGGGACAGTAACTTGTGGAAAGGCTTCGGGAAGATTAATCGGCATTCATTATTTCCTGCCGAGGGAAAATGTGATATGATAAAAAATGAAAAAGCAGTTAACGGTTCCGGACAATCGTTCCGGAGCGGAAACAAGGATACGAGGTGAGGGTATGGAAAAAACATTGTTAAAACCTCCTGTGGAAGTAAGGTATCAGGGGGAACTGGAGGCGTTGAAGGGTACTGACACGGGATGCCGGCCGGAAAACTGGCAGATGTCGCCGCGGGCGGTGAGGACGTTCATTTTGGGGAGCCCTAAGCCTGTCGTTTATGAGGGAAAGGAATATATTATCGAGAAAAAATATTTCGGTAACGATGCACTGGTGGAGCGATGTATTGTGACCTTGGCAGGAAACCGCGGACTGATGCTTGTGGGAGAGCCGGGAACGGCGAAAACGATGCTCTCGGAACTGCTCTCTGCGGCAATCAGCGGCGTCAGCACAAATACCATACAGGGTACGGCGGGAACCACCGAGGACATGATTAAGTACTCGTGGAATTATGCCTTGCTGCTGGCCAAAGGACCCAGCAGGGAGGCGTTGGTTCCGGCGCCCTTGTACATAGGGATGGAAAAGGGCATTCTCACAAGGTTTGAGGAGATTACCAGAACGCCTGCGGAGATTCAGGACAGCTTAATCAGCGTGCTCAGCGACAAGGTTTTAAATGTGCCGGAATTGGGCGACAACGGATTTTTGTTTGCCAAAGCGGGATTTAATGTTATCGGAACGGCAAACACAAGGGATAAGGGCGTAAACGAGATGAGCAGCGCCCTGAAACGCCGTTTTAATTTTGAGACGGTGATGCCGGTCCGGGAAGCGGCCATGGAAAAAATGATTATTCTGAACGAAGTCAATAAACTGGCGGAGGAAAGCCATATCCAAGTTCAGGCGGACGAAGATGTGGCGGAGATTCTGGCATCCACCTATCATGAGCTGCGGGAAGGAGTTTCCTCCTATGGACACAGAATCGATAAGCCTTCGGCAGTGATGAGTACTGCAGAGGCCGTGTCCGTGTACTATCAGGCTATGATTACAGGTTACTATTACGGGGATTCCCATATAGATATGGACTGTCTGGTACAGAATCTGGTGGGGGCGGTATCCAAAGAAAATAAGGATGATCTGGAAAAAGTAAAAGCATATTTTAACACCGTCATCAAAGATAAAAGTGACAAGGAAGGTGGATTATGGAAAAAATATTACGAAGCGAGGAAATGGCTGAGATAATCCTGCTTCCTGTCCGCCATCATAGTCCGGCATGTGCTTTCCATGTAAGCAGAGCGATTGAAAGCATCCGTCCTTCCGCCATACTTGTGGAGGGGCCGGATCCCGCGAATTCTCTGGTGGAGGTAATGACCCACAAGGATACGGAGGCGCCCTTTGCCATTTATTATTCCTACCATGACCAATCGGGGCGGATCTCCGAGGAGAAGGAGCGCTATAAGTGTTATTATCCGTTTCTGGATTATTCCCCCGAGCTTGCGGCGCTGCGGGAAGGGAAAAGGCTTGGGATTAAGGCCGCATTTATCGACCTGCCCTATGGGGATATTCTGGCGGCATCCAATGAAGGCAGCGGTCTTTTGAACAGGGATGCGGAGAAAAACAATTACAATGACGATCACTTCCTTTCACAAAACCAATATTTGAGACAGCTTTGTGAGAGAACCGGGCTTCGCAGTTTTGATGAATTTTGGGAAAAATACTTTGAATTGAACGGGCTGCATCAGGAGGATGGATTATGGTTTACCAATTTACTTACCTATTGCAGCCTTGCAAGGGAAAACACAAGGGAAGAGGAGCTTAGAGCGGAAGGCTGTCTGGCAAGAGAGCGGTATATGGCAGACCGGATTGCGGAATATGCCAAGGCAGCCGCGCCGGAAAAAGATACCATACTGGTGGTCACGGGAGGATTCCATACACCGGCGTTAAAGGTGCTGCTGACAGGCGGGGATACCGGAGAGGAGAAGCAAGGGCAGGCGTCAGGGGAAGATACCGGAGAGGAGAAACGAGGGCAGGCATCAGCGGAAGACACTGGGCGAAAGGATAGTCTGCCGCCTTCGCAGGACTTAGAAGAGAAGCATAGGGAGGGCAAGATTCCGGAAAAGGATCAGGGGGTCTATCTCATGCCTTATTCCATGGAGGCGGCGGACGCGCTGAACGGATATGCCAGCGGTATGCCTTTTCCCGGATTTTATCAAAAAATATGGGAGAACTTGGGAGAGACGGAGACTCCTTACAGCGATGTGGTTCTCGATATGATTGTGGCATCCGGCAAGGAAACCCGGAGAAAAGAAGGCTATCTGTCAACCTATGACGAAATCTGCGCCTGTGCCATGGCCGGAGGGCTGGCACAGCTGCGGGGCAAGCAGGAGCCGGGGGCTTATGAGCTTCTGGATGCGGTTCTGTCTTCTTTTGTAAAGGGAGAGTACAATCTGGCTTCGGATACACCCATGCGGATTCTGCGGAAGCGCATGACGGGCAGAAGCGTAGGCAAATTGTGCGCACAGGCGGACGTCCCTCCCATTATTCACGATTTTGAGACGGAGTGCAGGAAATTTAAGTTGAAGACAGTTTCCACTTTAGAATCCGAAAGTACCCTGTCCATTTTTTCCAATAAAAAGCACAGGCAGGAAAGCATGTTCTTTCACCGCATGGGCTTTCTGGACACTGCTTTTGCAAGAAAGATAAAGGGGCCCAACCTACAGCTGAAAAGAGACAAGAACCTGATGCGGGAGATTTGGAAATATAAATGGAATACGCAGGTGAATTCTGCTCTGATCGACGTATCCGTCTACGGCGCCACCATTGAAGAGGCGGCGTCCGGTTTAGTAAAGGAAAAGCTGCTAAAAGATATGGGGGCAAAGGAGGGTGCGGTTCTTTTGACCCATGTATTTGAAATGGGACTGACCGGACAGCTGCAATCCGTCTATGACAGAGTCCATGAGCTTATACTCCAAGACACGGATTTTTATTCTTTGGCCGAGGCGCTGAGGTCTCTGATGATGATGGAGGAGCTTGGGGAACTATATGAATCCCGTATGGAATTCGGAAACCTGATCCACATGGGCTGCAGGAAATTAATCGGCCTGCTGCCGTCCATGACAAGGATCAAGGATGAGGATCTGGCTCCCTGTATGACTGCGCTGAAGCTATTGTACCAGATCACAGGGCGGGATTCACAGGAACAGAGCGGCCAAGGGAAATATGCGCAGGAGCGGGAGTCCTATTATGACGCTCTTGTCAGAATGAATGAGGACGGACAGATTCATGCGGGACTCAACGGCTGCATCCATGGAATACTCTACGGCAGCGGCAGAGAGACGGCATCGGAAGTGGAGATGGTGTGCCGCGGGTATCTGATGGGAACCGGAGAGCAGCTGTTCAAAACGGCGCAGTTTTTTAAGGGGTTGTTTTTCACCGCCAGAGATTTGGTCTTTATCGGAGAAGAATTTCTGAAGATGCTGGATACTTTTTTCGGACAGGTGTCGGCGGAGGAATTTATGGAGCTTTTGCCGGAATTGCGCATGGCTTTCACTTACTTCACTCCCAGAGAGACTGATAAAATCGCCGCCATGGCAGCCGGACTTCACGGAACGAAGCAGGAGGACATCCGGAAACGGGAAGTAATCATGCCCGACTGGTATTCTTACGGGGCGGAAATAGATGGGTATGTGAAGGATAAAATGGCAGCCCATGATAGGTGATAATGATTCAAAGGGGGGCGGCAGCCTTTGGTCTTTTGCCGAAGCAATAGAAAACGGCGGAAAGGGTGATATACGGATGTATGATGTGATTGTGGTGGGGGCGGGACCTGCGGGATGCACGGCAGCTAAGGTATTAGCGGAAAAAGGGTGGAAAGTACTTCTGGTGGAAAAGTTCAAGATGCCCAGATATAAGTCCTGTTCAGGTGTCCTGATCAAAAAATCAATGGAGCTTGTGAAGTGCTATTTTGGAGAGAAAGTGCCGGAGTCCGCCATGTGTATCCCGACAGAGAACAGGGGCATGATTTTCACAAATGACGCGGGGAGGGAATACCGCTTCGAGCAGGAGGGGCTTAATATATGGCGCAGTCATTTTGACGGCTGGCTTGCGGAAAAGGCAAAAGAAAGCGGTGCGGAGGTCAGGGACGGTGTGGCGGTTCTGTCTTGTATGGAAAAAGGCGGGATTGTGGAAGTCTGCCTGCATGGGGAGAACAATGATACGGAAAGCGCCGGATATGTGATTGATTGTGAGGGCGTTGTGGGGACTTTGAAACGGAAACTAACCGGAGAGGTTCCCGGATATATAACCACCTTCCAGACCTTTAATGAGGGCAGTATAGAGTTAGATCCGCATTACTTTTATGCGTATCTGCAGCCGGAGCTTTCGGAGTATGACGCATGGTTTAACGTCAAGGATAAACGGTTGGTGCTCGGGGTATCCGTGAAGGATGTGGATAAGATCAGGCATTATTATAGGCGCTTCATTGTTTACATGGAAGAAAACCACCATTTAAAGATCAGCAGGCAGACGAAGGAGGAAAAGTGGCTGATGCCCCATATTCGCCCGGGATGCCGTGTGGACTACGGCATGGGGCGTATTCTATTCGCCGGAGAAGTCGCCGGATTCTTAAACCCTATGGGCGAAGGGATATCTGCCGGAATGGAGAGCGGATATTGTGCCGCCTGTGCAATAGCGGCACATTCCGATAATCCGGAAGCAATCAGAGAGGCTTACAGGCAAAGTACGGAAAAATTGAAATCTTATATGCAGCGTCAGTGGAGTCTTGTGGGGGGAATGGCCGGCACATTCAGGGAAATGGAGTGAGAGTATGTTTAGGAATTTGCAACGATTCTCTTTTATGCTCCAAAGTAAGCGGACTATCAAAATCAATGAAACTATTGTCTGGTCTTGCAAACTGCTTTCTCTGTTTAAGGTTACGTTATGAAATGGTTTTACTTCCTTGCCGCAATAGGCAATGCAATCTCCCACAAGGAAAACGCCTTGCGGTTCACTTCGTTTACAGCAACCTTTGCACAGAAATCGCAAAACAGCGATTTCGCGCATGTCTGTCTCGGGTTTATCACGCAGAAACAGCGTGAAAACACCTCGCAGAGACAGCGAGTGAACAGTAATACAATGCCGTTACATTTCATAGCAGGGTAAGATGTTAGTAGTTGACAAGCAGGAATAGTAACTTTTATAATAGTTATTGTATCAGAGTGTGTTTGAAAAATACTTTCCGCGGGGCGTGTCACACTTTGCCGGATGCAAGTCTCAATTTGAGAAATCAGAGGGGTATTGCCCCCGGATTGAGGCGCAGCGGGCCGCATTGTGGGCGGGCAAACGAGGAATGGTTTTTCCGATACGCTCTAGTGTACTGACCAGATTACTTTCAGCTAAATAGCGCAGAATGAATTTTCAGTCTGCAAGGAAGATTTCCTTTTCCGATTTTCCGGCGGACTGCGTTGTTTACACCGCCTTCCTCAAACGCTTTGCCTTGAAAAATGATTCCGGGGAATTTGGCCGGATGTAATATGGCCGGTATATTTATTTATATAGAAGAACGGCTGAATATATTGATCCGAATATCCTATATTCAAGCCATGTAAGCGGGGGGAAAATTGAAATGAAAAGCATTCGAACCAAAATCACACTGTGTCTTATTTTGACTGTCCTGATCGGACAGATCGCATCCGGCTCTTCCAGCATTCTGTTAAACTACAACAATACCATATCCACTGTAGAGCAGATGATGACTCAGACGGCGGTTCTGGCGGCGGGACGTGCGCAGCAGGAACTGGCGGTGTATAAGAATGTTGTCATGGAGGTGGGGTGTATTCCGCAGTTGTCCGATCCGGAAGTGACGGTGGAAGAAAAGCAGGCTATTATTGATGAGCGCGTTTCCATGCACGGTTTCCGAAGGGGAAATATTGTAGGCATGGATGGTATCAGTATTTTTGACGGAAATGATTATTCTGACCGTGAATATGTGCGTCAGGCCATGCAGGGAAATGTTTATGTATCGGAGCCATTGGTCAGCAAGATTACAGGGGAACTGTCCATTATGGTAGCGGCGCCGTTATATTCTGGGGGAAACTATGGAAAATCCATTGTGGGCGTCGTATATTTTGTCCCAAATGAAACTTTTTTGAACGATATTGTATCAGCCATTCAGATGGGTGAAAACAGCAGAGCATACATGATTAATAAGTCCGGTGATACGATTGCCGATATTACGCTGGATACGATCACGGTTCAAAACATAGAAGCGGAGGCGGAGAGCGATCCCGCGCTTCGGGAGCTGGCGGCGATCCATGCTGAGATGCGTCAAGGGAAAAACGGCTTCGGGAGCTATGTAAACGGAGAAGACAAAATGTATGCGGCTTATGCCCCCGTGACGGATACGGACGGCTGGAGCATCGCGGTGACGGTACCGCAGATCAATTATCTGGCTTCCACGCGGGACGCTATGGTTATTAATATTTTGGTGATCGGGATGTCCATATTGATTTCGGTTATCGTAGCGCTGGTTTTGGCTCTCAATATCGGTAATCCTATGAAGGCTTGCGTAAATCGGATGAAGCTGCTTGTGCAAGGGGATTTGGAGACACCCATGCCTAAAATTTCAAACAAGGATGAAACCGGTGTGCTTGTCAGATCCACGGAGACTTTGGTGGAGGGGCTGCGTACCGTTATCAACGACATCAGTTATCTGCTCAATGAGATGGCAAATCAGAATCTGGATATTCACACAGAGCATGAGGATGTGTATGTGGGCAGCTTTCAGAGTATTCTGCTTTCCATGCGAAATATGCGGGTGGAGCTGAACAGCGCCATGCGCCAAGTCAACCATTCCGCGGAGGGAGTGGCAAATGCCAGCAATCAATTATCCTCAAGTGCACAGACGCTGAGTCAGGGGACTACGGAACAGGCCAGCTCGGTACAGGAATTGGCAGCACGGATCAGCATGATTTCCGAGGAAGTTAAAAATACGGCCAGCGGGGCATTGGATGTCAGAAGCCAGACGCATCAGACCGGTGAAGAAGTTTTCCTGTGTAACCAGAAGATGCAGAATCTGGTGGAGGCCATGGAAAAGAGTCAAACCAGCTCCAATGAGATTGAAAAGATTCTTAAGACAATAGATGACA
>ERZ808037.664-NODE-664-length-29335-cov-8.496685_pt1 | contig 29335 bp, 28 predicted proteins | sample MGYA00380190_ERZ808037 | MGnify/ENA primary metagenome ERZ808037 (study PRJEB31490, sample SAMN06133399) | mouse gut metagenome | isolation source: J9 | host: mice | place: China: Chengdu | collected 2015-05 ...
CTCCAACGTGGGTACCATCCTGTTTGCCGTTGGATTTGCGGTCATGATGGCCCTTGATGTGGCGTTGGGATAAAACAAAAAGTCAATTTGCAAACCGTTTCTATTTCCATAGGCAATAAGAGAATAGTTGTCTTGAGCCTTTTTCAATTTTTTTGCTTGCACCAAAAATCGATAAGCACAGAATCCTCGATAGTCATCTACTAAAACCCACCACTCCCAATCAGCACCACTTCTTACTGTTCATTTTTGGCGCAGAAAGGCCACGCCCGCCGCTTCCGGCTTGCGTGGCTTTACCGCCCTGCTTCTTCCTCGTACTGGATGAACCGTCTTTTGATGGCCTCCATCCGCTTGACAACCGCGCTGTGGGTTTTGTACCCCAGCTTGTCCGCTATCTCCTGATAGCCGTGCCCCTCCACCCGAAGCTCCAGAATCGCCATATCCTTTGGGGACAGGATGGCCTTGAACCGCCGGCAGAAGTCCTCCCCCGCCACCTGTTCGGTGAAGTCCCCCGCCGCCGGGTCTGCGACAGCGTGTATGCCGCTGTCCTCCTCCTCCATGCACTCCTCCAGCGAAACGGTCTTGACCTTTTTGGAGCGGGTGTGATACCATTTGCGAAGCAGGCAGAATTACAACGTTGGGAAAAAGGGCGTCGGAAACGGGAACAAAACCCAGCGAATATCGTAAACATGACAAGGGGGAGCGCTGCCAGCGCTCCCCCTTGTTTTTTAGTGTACACTTCCGTTGTGCTTCCCGTTGATCGCGTAGTAGGCCATGCGCTCCTCCAGTTTGACGTCAGCTTCAGATCGGTGATAGGCGTACGTTTTTTGCCTTTCGGAAGTCGGCTTTCGCCGCCTCCACCAACGCGTCCAAATCGACCTCATATATGGTTGATAATCAAAAAAGCAAGATAATATGCGTATTTATCCGCTTTCCAGCTGAATTCAGTCCACCGGCATCCCATTGACCTCCAGCCCCTCCCCGGCGGGGATAAGCAGATACCTTTTCCCGTCGATCACCCGTGTCTCCATCAGGTAGCTCTGCTCCGGCGGCATGGAAATGGTTACGTCAGCGGCCTTGACCTCGAACCGCTTACTGTCAATGAGGTTGGCGGGGTTGAGGACCGCGCCCTCGCCGAACAGCTCCCCGCACTTTGCACAAAACGCCTCCACCTGGGCATCTTCTGCGCCGCAGTCCCGTAATATAGTGGCCACATCCTTGGCAGTGACGGCCAGGGGCTCCGGATCTTTCGCCTCCCAGTGTTCCTCAATTTTCGCGGTCAGCCGCTCATGGATGGCCTGCACCACCTCCAGGCCGCAGGCCCCCTTCAGCCCCTCCCGCAAGGCAGTCTGGAACGCCTCCCGCTGTTCCCCGGGGGACATGGGCGGTTCGGTGTGGAAGATGGCGTCCAGAAACTCCTGGTGCAGCTCATCCGGCTTGCGGGCATAGGTGAGGGCGTTGTAGATGTTGGCCGCCCGGTCATCGAAGGCAGGGAACAGAAAACCAAGTTCCGGCGGGGAAACGATCTGGCTGGGGGCGCAGTTGTGGAACTCGTTCTCCCCGGGACAGTAGCCCAGCTCCAGCTTGCCGTCCTTCACGGGGCAGATACAGCAGACGATGTACGAAAACACCTCATCAGAGGCGTCCGCCTGCATTTCATCGTCCTTGCCCCGATGTGGCACGTCGTAGGCGTCGTGGGCCAGCAGGATCAGGTAGTTGCTATCCCCCATGTCCAACGCGTCGATGACTGCCTGATAGAACTCCTGCCGCACCTCACCGTCCTTCAGCCTGGAGTCCCGCAGAGCCATAAGCCGCCGGTGCTCGTCGCTGTCCGCCACCTGCTGGGTGGAAAACACAATGTCGATAAGGTTCCGGCCCAATGGGCCGGACAAAACCTTTTTCAGCAGGTTTAGATACTTTTCCGCTTCCTCCTCGGGCATCCGGTCCAGGGGCTCGTTCAGGTAAGAGACGATCTCCTTCCTGTTGTTTACATAGCAACCGCAGATATGGCTGATGGCATTCTTGCCCAGCCGAAAACGGCGTTTCAGTTCTCTGATCTCTTTCTGATTCATAAAAACACCTCATACTAATAAGTACCGCTCATCTCAAACGGCAAAATAGTCCTCCAGCACATCGCGTAACAGCTCATATGGGTCAATTTCCGCAATCATCTGTCGTGCCCCATTGTGGTTCGTGACGTATGTGGGATCGCCGGACAGTATGTATCCAACGAGCTGATCGATGGGCCGGTAACCCCGTTCTACCAATGCGGCATAAATACGCTCCATCGTCGGTCTTAGTTCCGCTTGCTCCATAAAGATTCTCCTCGCTTTTTACTGTCCACCATTATACCCTGCTTTTTCAATATTGTCCATACGTTCGATGGAAAATTTGTTCTAAAAAATCTATCAGAACGAACAGCCATGCGGCGGCCCACGGCTTGCCACAAAAACCATAGGATAAACTGCGCCCCGGGGGTGCTCCTAAGTGGAGCATCCCCCGGGGCGCGGCCTGTTTTCCAAATGCTTCCCACAGGGCTCCGGTCCGCCGGGGTCAGGGCAAAAAGTCCAGCCGCAGCTCGCCCCGCACCGGGATCAGTGCCCGGTACAAGGTGTCCGGCCAGCTCCTCCGCAGATGGGGATCCTGGATAGGGACAGCCTCCACAGCGGCCCCGGCGGCCCCCGCAACGCGGATGGAGCCCGCCGGGGTTTCCAGCGCGCCCTCCCGCCAGACAGGCCGCTGAGCGAACATCAGCGACAGTACGGCCTCCTCGTCCCCCTGGTAGCGGTCCGTCACCGTCAGGCCCTTCCCCCGGGCCAGCGCCACCCGGCGGGTGTAGGAGAATCCGCCCCCCGGATAGGCCGGGGCCAGCTCCAGCTCGATAACGGAGGTGTCCCCCTCCCGGTACTGCCGCACCCCGGCGGGGGCGTAGCCCTTGCCGTCTCCCTGCACCCGCCCGTCGACGGTGGGCAGGTTGTGCCAGTCGGAGCGCATGGTCCAGATGGAGAACCGCTCCGGGGAGAAGGTCTTGGCGGTGTAGGTCTCCACCCCCACGTCGATGAGCAGGGGCTGGCCCTTGCAATAGACAATGAGACTTCCGGCGTCGCAGTGGCCGTGGCTCACGCCGTTGTGCCCCGCCCGCAGGGAGACGCACCAGGTGTCGTCCCGGGCGATCCACAGCCCGGTGCTGGGGTAGAACACGTCCTGTGCCTGGGGGGCCGGGAGGGCGGGCTCCGCCAGCGCCCGGGCGCACAGGGCGTCCAGCAGGCGCTCGAACAGGCTCTTGCTGTCCGGCAGATCCCGGCTCTCCCGCCGGGACACGTCCGCCGCCGCCAGCGCACACAGGCGGGGGGATTGGGTGCGGCGGCCAAAGAGGTATTCCCCCGCCCCACGCAGCCCCGCCTTGGGCAGGCAGTCGGCATAGTTGAGATAGTAGTCCCCGTCCACATGGACGTTGACGATGTAATCCGCGATATTCCGGATTTTTTCCTCCCGGAACAGGGGGGCGAAAACGCCGCCGGACACCCGATCCAGCACCTCCAGCGCCCCCCACAGGGTGATCCCTGCGTGGTGGTAGTACTCCGCCCCCTCCTCGCAGCAGCCGTCCGGGCCGTAGCCGTTGAGAAAGCAGTCCAGGCTGTAGGCGGCCTGCTCCACCACCCGGCGCTTCACGTCCTGATCGTATCCGGAGGTGAACACCGTCAGCAGCACATTCTGGGTACACCAGGAGGTCCAGTTGTTCATGGGCTCGTCCCCGTTGCCCATCCACCAGAAGTGCTCCCGGAGGTAGGGGGCCACCACCCGGGCGTCCACCTCCCGGCGGATGCGCTGGCACAGCCCCGGGGCCGCCGCCTCCAGCTCCTCCCCCAGCAGGGCCCGGATGAGGGACAGGTTGGCCGCCGACTCGCAGGCGAACAGGTCGGGCACGGGCCGCTCGGTGTCCGGCAGGGGCAGGGTGGGGGTGTCCCGGATGTAGGTGTTGTGGGCAGGGAGCTGCCAGCCGCTCTCCTCGCACACAAACCAGATCCCGTCGATGAGATCGTCCAGAAAGCGGCCCCGGTGCTCGGCGCACTCTGCCAGGGCCAGGGCGCACAGCGCCTGCTGCCGGGGGTGGCACTTCTGCTCGTACCGGGAGCGATCCCCGGTGCGGGAAAAGGTGAGGTAGTCCCCGCAGGTCAGCACCGGCCAGCGCCAGCCCAGGTAGTCCTCTCCCCGGTGGATCAGCGCCGCGCGCACCCCCTCCGGCAGGCCGTCCCAGACGGCCCGGTCGTTTGCTTTGGGCAGATCCAGATCCCCGAGGGACTGGGGGAGCCGGCGTAAATACTCCTGTATCATGGTTAGCCTCCCATCTTCTGCACGGCAGGAACTGCATGGAACGGTACTGAACCCCGCGGCGCGGGATATTTTTAGGCTGAATCGATTCTATATGGGAAGGATGGATGAAGCTGTCACTTTGCTGTCAGTATTATAACACATTCCGGTCAAAGCACAAGGAAGAAAATTGACCGGGTATCGCTTGATCCACTGTCCGCTGCTTGACATCGTATGGGTATACACCTGACGCATGACTGACGGGGAGCTCCAGGTGCTACGGCGCATCATGTACTTCTCCGGGATATTCAAAAACGCCATCACTGAACACGAAGTATGGCGCAGATCGTGTAAGCGGACTTCCGGCAGATTGTTCTTCCGCAAAATTACCTTCAGGCGGGCATTATCTAATAAAACCAAAGGAAAAACTGGTATTTTTCAGGGTCTCATGGTATAATGGAAGCCATGAAAGAGCTGGAGGCGCTCAACGCCCTGCCGCCGGATCAGCGAGGGGGTACGGCGGCGCTTACCGGGCTGGAATACTGCAATCAGCTGTTCGCCTGGGAGGAGCGGTTCAAAAGGCTCTCTCCAGAAGCTCGGGCAAAACAGCGTCTGAAAAAGGAAAAGCGAACAGGAGGCCTGCCCTATGAAGCTCATTGATGCCCATGCCCACGTTGTCCAGTGCATTGCCGGAACCGGTTCCCAGGGGGAGTTGCGTCCCTGTGGCGGGGGACGGGCTGCCTATGCCACTGGCCAGATTTTCCAAATTCTCCCCCCGGAGTTTGGGGAATACGCCGCCCCGCCGGAGTCCCTGCTGCGGGTAATGGATGCCCACGGGGTGGAAAAGGCGGTGTTGCTCCAGGGGAACTACTTTGGCTTCCAGAACCTCTACACCTGGGAGGCCGTGCAGGCTTACCCGGATCGGTTTGCCGGGGCAGCCTCCTATGATCCCTTTTCAGTTCAGGCGGATCGCATCAAGGCCCACCTCTTTGACGAGCTGGGCTTCCGCATTGTAAAGTTCGAGGTCAGCAGCGGCTCCGGCCTCATGGCCAACCATCCGCCGGTGCCATTGGATGGGGATGTGATGGATCGGGAATACCGCTACGCCGCCGACCGGGACCTCATCTTCGTCATTGACATCGGCAAGCCCCGCAGCGTCAGCTGGCAGGTGGACGCTCTGGCCCGGGCTATTGCCCGTTACCCCTCTCTGCGGTTCGTGGTGTGTCATCTGCTCTCCCCCCAGCTGGGGGATGGGGAGCTGCTGAAACGCTCCCTCCAAAAGCTGGCCCTGCCCAACGTGTGGTTTGACCTGGCCGCCCTGTGCCTCAATTCCACGCCGGAGGTCTACCCCTACCCCACCGCCCGGGGGTATGTCCGGGACGCGGCGGACCTTGTGGGCCCGGATCGCCTGCTGTGGGGCAGCGATATGCCCTCCGCCATGACCCGGGACAGCTACCGGCATTTCATCGACTTCATTTCCCTCCACCCCGATTTGGGGGAGGGCGAGAAGGAGGACATCCTTTACCACAACGCGGACAGGCTGTTCTTCTCCCACTGAACCACGTCCGACAAATCCTGCACCCAAAAGCAAACGGGAGAGGCTCCGCCTCTCCCGTTTGCCGTCATACCTCAGCGTACAGCTCCTGCAAAAACTCCCGAGCCTGCACCGCGTTATCATTGGTGGTGTTTTCCAGCGTGGCCTGGATGTAGGGCTTGCAGTCCTTCAGGAACCTTACTATGGCCCTGTAGTCCATCTCCCCCGTTCCGGCGGCCACCGGCCGTAGCTCCTGCCCCTCCTGGATAAAGTCCTTCAGGTGCACCACCGCTATATGCTCCGCCAGCTTCTCCATGGCCTCTCCCAGTATCCGATCCCGGTCGTCCACGTTGCCGGAGTATAGCAAGTTCACCGGGTCAAAGATGATCCGCAGGTTGGGGCTGCGGATGGCGTCCAGCACCTCCAGCGCCCGATCCGCGTCATAGACGATGTGCTTCCACACCGGCTCAATGGCCACCGACACCCCCCAGTGCTCCGCCCGTTCCACCACCGGGGCCAGGTTGCGGATGAAGGTGCCCAGTGCGTCCCGGCTGTGGGTGTTGCCGTCCAGCCTGTACTCGGCGTTGGGCGCGCCCGTCTCGGTGCCCACCACCCCGGCCCCCAGGAGGGCTGCGCCCCGCAGATGGCTGTAATAGCAGGCCTGTATGTCCAGCAGGGCCTGGGGATCCGGGTGGGCCAGGTTCAAATAGCAGCCCAGCACCGCCGGGTCCAGCCCCTTCTGACCCAGCACCCGCTTGATGTACAGGGCCAGCCCCTCGGTAAAGCTGCATTGGTCAAGGCGCGCCCCCTTTACCACCTTGGAAATGGCCAAGTGGACGCAGGAAAAGCCCTCCGCCCGGGCCGTCTCCGCCCGGGCCTCCAGGGTCTGGGCCTCCGGGCCCAGGGCGGCGTTTACATCGTGCAGTCTGATTCCAAGCTGCATGGCGTGTCCTCCTGTCCCGCCCTCCGGGGGCGAAAAAGTGAAAGAAGGGCCTTCCGTAGAAGGCCCTTCTCAGTGTGTTGCAGCAAATCACTCAGGCGTTGCCGCCCAGATAGGGATAGAACGCGAAATAAACCTGCGCGAATCCTGTCTCATCCAGGGTGCCGGCCTTCAACTCCGCCTGCTGCGTTCCGCTGAAGATGTCCATGTTGTCAAGCATCCGGTCTGCCTCCTTTCTACGCACGGCGTAGCGCTGCCGCGCGGGCCGCTGTGCTTTCCCACAGCGCTGCCCACAGTATAGCACGGGATCCGTAGAAAGGATAGAGGAGCATTGGACAACATATACAATTTGAATGGCCTATTTTTATGCACTATGCCAGATGTTGGGCTGTAGTCCCCGTTACGGCGTAAAGTCGAACTGGCGGCACAGCCACGTCCTACACAGCCCCACCCAGGCCCGGCAGACCTCATCCGGCATCTCCGTCTCCTGGAGGCAGGTAGAGATCCCGTGTCCCCCCGAGCCGAACAGATGGCATTCAAAGGGCACCCCGTGCTTTTTCAGCTCCAGCGCCAGCAGGAGGCTATTCTCCAGGGGTACACAGTCGTCCCCGCCGCCGTGCCAGAGGAAAGCGGGGGGAAAGTCAGCCGTCACCCGCTCCAGCAGGTTCAGCCTGTCCCGGTAGGCCTCGTCCCCGGCGGACACGTTTTCCGCCGAGCCCTGGTGGGCGAACTCCCCCCGGGTGGCGATCACCGGGTAGCACAGCACCAGCCCGTCCGGGCGGCAGGCCGGGGGCAGGCCCACCGAGGGGTCGTTCCAGAAGGCACCCAGGCTGGCCGCCAGATGCCCTCCGGCGGAGAAGCCCAGCACGGCGATCTTGTCCCGGTCAATGTGCCACGCCTCGCCGCGCTCCCGCAGGGTACACACGCACTGGGCCAGCTCCCGCAGGGGGCGGAAGTTGGACATATCCTCCGGATAGCAGGTGTACTCCAGCACAAACACCTGGAAGCCCAGGGACAGGAATTCCAGCGCCGGGGCGTCCTTCTCCCGGGGGGAGCACCAGTGGTAGCCCCCGCCGGGGCAGATCACCAGGGCAGGCCGGAGCTTGTGGGCCGCCAGCGTGTCGTAGTCGTCCCAGAGGTAGCCCTTCACCTGGGCATTCAGGGCTTGAAACGTTACGGCTTCCATCAGGGCTGCTTGCCAATATAGGCCAAAATGCCGCCATCCACGTAGAGAATGTGGCCGTTGACGAAGTCGGAGGCGGGGGAGGCCAGGAACACGGCGGGGCCACCCAGATCGGACGCCTCGCCCCAGCGGTTGGCCGGAGTCTTGGCCAGGATGAACTGGTCGAAGGGGTGCTTGGAGCCGTCGGGCTGGGGCTCCCGCAGGGGTGCAGTCTGAGGTGTGGCGATATAGCCGGGGCCGATGCCGTTGCACTGGATGTTGTACTGGCCGTACTCGCTGGCGATGTTCTTCGTCAGCATCTTCAGGCCGCCCTTGGCGGCGGCGTAGGCGCTGACCGTCTCCCGGCCCAGCTCGCTCATCATGGAGCAGATGTTGATGATCTTGCCACCGCCCTTCTTGATCATGGAGGGGATCACCGCCTTGCTGACAATGAATGGCGCGTTCAGATCCACGTCGATGACCTGGCGGAAGTCCTTGGCGGACATCTCCACCATGGGGATGCGCTTGATGATGCCGGCGTTGTTCACGAGTATGTCGATGACGCCCACCTCGGCCTCGATCTTGGCCACCAGGGCGTTCACCGCGTCCTCGTCCGTCACGTCGCAGACATAGCCGTGAGCGGTGATGCCAGCCTCCTTGTAGGCAGCGATGCCCTTGTCCACCAGCTCCTGCTTGATGTCGTTGAACACGATGGTGGCACCTGCCTCCGCCATGGCGGTGGCGATGGCAAAGCCGATGCCGTAGGATGCGCCGGTGACCAGGGCCACCTTGCCGTCCAGCCTGAATGAATTGCTCATAATTGTTTCCTCCTGTCAGCGGCTCTTGGCCGGAATTCGTTGAATCACATTCTCCGTTTCCCCGTCAAAGAGGTACACGTCCTCGTGGGGGATGGAGAAGGTAATGGTGCTGTCCAGCTCCGGGATGTCATGGGGATCCACCTTGAGGATGGCCTTATCCTCCCCGGCGGTGATGTAGACGTTGGCGTTGTCCCCCAGCATCTCTGTCAGCTCCACCTGGGCCTCCACACAGCAGGCATCCTTCGCCCGGCCCAGCTCGATGGCCTCTGGGCGGAAGCCGAACACGATCTCTTTGCCCTCGTAGCGCCCCGCCTGATCGCCCAGCCGGCCGGCCACATCCAGGGCGTTGGAGCCAAAGGGGATCCTGCCATCCCTCACCACAGCCCGGATGAAGTTCATGGGTGGCTCACCAATGAAGCCCGCCACGAACACATTCACCGGGTCATGATAGAGCTCATAGGGGGTGCCGATCTGCTGGACGTAGCCGTCCTTCATCACCACAATCCGGTCGGCCAGGGTCATGGCCTCGGTCTGGTCATGGGTAACGTAGATGGTGGTGGCCCCCGTCTCCCGGTGGATCTGGGCGATCTCGGAGCGCATGGTGACCCGCTGCTTGGCGTCCAGGTTGGACAGCGGCTCGTCCATGAGGAACACGCCCACCTTGCGGATGATGGCCCGGCCGATGGCCACACGCTGGCGCTGGCCGCCGGACAGAGCCCGGGGCAGCCGATCCAGGTAGTCTGTCAGCCCCAGGATGGCGGCGGTTTTTTTCACCTTTTCCTCAATAACCTCCTCATCCACCCCCTGGAGGGTGAGGCCGAAGGCGATGTTGTCAAACACGGTCATCTGGGGATAGAGGGCGTAGCTCTGGAACACCATGGCCACCTCCCGCTCCCGGGGCCCCAGCTCATTGGCCCGCTTCCCGTCGATGAGAAACTCGCCGTTGGAGATGTCCTCCAGTCCGGCGATCATCCGCAGGGTGGTGGACTTGCCACAGCCGGAGGGGCCCACAAAGACGATGAACTCCCCTTTGTCGATCTCCAGGTTGAAGTTGTGGACGGCATGGTAACCGTTGGGGTAGATCTTGTTGATATCCTTCAGGGTCAGGTACGCCATAGTCTTTGTCTCCTTACACAATGGATTTCCGGCCCGGCCGGGTCACTGGGCAAGTCGTTTGATCTCCGTGTAGGCCAGCACAAAGGGGGCCACCCCCTTGGCGTCGTTTTCCACCACCGGCTCGGAGATGTAGTATTCATAGGAGCCGTCCCGGCGGCGGTTGTCCTCCGGGCCCAGCCCGGCTACCAGGCAGATGCCGCCCAGGTTCAGCCCGTCCCCGGTGAAGGTGAGGTACTTCTCCACAATGCCGTCAAAGGTCTTGCGGCCCTGGACTGCATAATCCTCCTCCAGCGCCCCCAGCCGTGCGCCCTTCAGCATGGCGTAGGCCAGCATGGCGCTGCCACTGGTTTCCAGGTAATTGCCTGTCCGCCCCCCCTGGTCGGGCACCTGCCAGTACAGGCCGGTGGACCGGTCAGCATAGCGGCGGACGCTGCCCATCAGTTCGGTAAAGACGGCCTTCAGGCTGTCCCGCCCCTCCCCGGCGGGGAGTATGTCCAGCAGGTCGGCCAGGGCCACCGCAAACCAGCCCAGGGAGCGCAGCCAGAAGTTCCGGGAGCAGCCGGTGTCCGGATCCGCCCAGAAGGCGGATTTGGAGGCGTCATAGCCGTGGAAATACAGCCCCTTCTCCTCCGAGAACATCCGCTTCCGCACGGTGCGGATCTGGTTCACCGTGTCGGTGCAGTCCCCGCTTCCGAAGTGGGTCTCGTACAGGGCCAGGAAGGGCTGGGCCATATAGATCCCGTCCAGCCAAACCTGGTTGGGGTAGATGGCCTTGTGCCAGAAGCTTCCCTCCGGGGTACGGGGCTGCTCGTCCAGGCGCGTGTGGAGGAACTCCGCCGCCCTGCGGTACTTTTCCTCTCCCGTCCGCTCATGGAGGGTAAACAGCACCCGGCCCTCGTTGATGTCGTCCAGGTTGTGGGCCTGGGGCTTGAAGGTGCGGATGGATCCGTCCTCCCCCACGAAATGGTCGATGCAGGACTTCACGAATGCGAAGTACCGCTCGTCCCCGGTGAGGCCCTCCATCTCCATCAGGGCGGTGAGCATACACCCGTCGATATAGTTCCAGGAGGCGGGCTTGCCCTCCCGGAGTTTTTCCAGGTTCCAGGCGGTGCGCTCCGGGGTGGAACGCTCCACCAGTCCCCGGACAAAGGAATCAATTTTCCGGTAGTCCATCCGCTTCTTCAAACCCTTCTGTCACAATCTCTCCGCAGCCCACCGCCGTGAGGGGCTTGCCCTCCACGCCGGACAGGGCCACATCCTTGATCCGCACCCGTTCCACGTTCTCCAGATACAGCCCCATCCGGCACCGGGCCACGTTGTGGTTGCGCATGGAGGGCATACCGGGCTTGGCGTCGTCAGCGAAAACCACCGAGATCCGCTCCAGCTCCACCGAGGCGATGGGGCTCTCCGGCAGGCCGTCGATATAGCAGGCCGCCGCCTCCGCCCCGGTGCAGTCCATGTCCCGGAAGGTAAAGGCGCCCATGCGGGGGGTGCGGTCGTCCACCGGCAGAGGATCCCGGCACCAGACGTACTCGCTGTACCGATCCGGGTCGCAACAATTATACCACATATTGATCACAATGGGGGTCAATACCTTGTCCATGCGGATATTCTCAAACAGCACATGGTCGATGACGCTGTCCCGCCCCCGGCCCCGGCGGGTCTTGATGCGCAGGCCCCGGTCGGTGGCGTAGAAGTAACAGTGGGAGACGGTGAGGTTCTGGATGCCCCCGGACAGCTCGCTGCCCAGGGTGACAGCCCCGTGGCCGAACTCCATCAGGCAGTTGCGGATGGTGTGGTGGTCGGCGGGGGTTTTATACTTCCGGGCCATGTCGATCTTGCCGGACTTGATGGCCACGCAGTCGTCCCCCACGGAGAACCGGCAGCCGATGATATCCACCCCGTCGCAGCTCTCGGGGTCGATGCCGTCGGTGTTGGGGCTGTCCTTCAGGGACTGAACGGCGCAGTCCAGCATGGCGAACTGCTGGGAGTAGAAGGGGTGGATATGCCAGGAGGGCCCGTTCTTCACGGTGATCCCATGGAGGGTCACGCCCTTGGTGTGGTTGAGGAAGATCACCCGGGGGCGCTTGGCGGGGAATTGGTCGAAGTCCTGCCACCAGTCCCCGTTCTGCCCGTTGCCGTCCACCGTGCCCCGGCCCACAATGGCGATGTCCTGGGCGAAGGAGGCGTGGATCAGGGACTGGTAGCAGGCGAACTCCTGCCCCTCGAAGCCGTTAAACAGGGTCTCCGCCCCGGTGATCGGGTCTGTGGTGGTGCTGGGCAGGATGGGGTAGCGCTCCCGCTCCGTGGAGCCGAGAAGGACGGCCCCCTCGTCCAGCTCCAGGGTAATGTGGCTTTTCAGGCACAGGGGCAGGGTGAGGTAGGTTCCCGCCGGGAACCGCAGCCGCCCGCCCTCGGGCAGGAAGCTGATGGCGGCCTGGAGGGCGGCGGTGTCCTCGTGGACGCCGTCCCCCGCCGCGCCGAAGTCCTTCACGCTGACGCAGCAGGTCTCCCGGGTGGTTGTCAGCGTGATCCGCTCCTCGGCGCTGTCCCCGTCGAACCGGACGGACACGGTGTAGTCCGTGGCGGGCGCCAGGCCGAACAGGGAGAACACGTTGGTGTCGCCGTGGAATCGGGCCTCCCCGTCCACCGAGACGGTGTAGCCGCTCCTGGCGTAATAGGGGGTGTCCCCCTCCAGCTGAAAGCAGGCGGAGCTGCTCCCGCAGTAGATTGTGTCAATCATCGCGCGCACCTCACTTGGCGGGTTTCCGGGCCCCGGCGTGGAGCAGCCGCCCCAGGCCGTGCTTCACCTGGATCAGCAGCAGGTCGAAGCCCAGGCAGAACACCCCGAACAGCACCGGCTCCACCCCCAGGAACACCATATCCGGCACGCCGGCGATCCGGCTGGCGGCCAGGTTGATCCCGTTATACAGCAGATAGACCAGGGCCAGCAGCACGTAGCCGTAGCCCACGTTGAGAAACAGGCTGGAAAAGCCCTTCCTGCTCACCATCATCCAACGGGCGTTCTCCCCCGGGGTCTTTTCAAAGAACCGCAGGATGGGGTTTGTCAGCAGGTCGGTGACCACCCCCAAGGCCAGGCCGGTGACGAACAGCGTGTCCAGCTCGCTGCCCAGCATACCGCCCAGGCCCCAGAGGAAGAAGAAGCACACCGCCCCGGCAAACCAGGCTTTGATCAGCAGCAGCTTCACCCAGTCCGCCAGCTTCAGCTTCGGCCCGGATCGGTAGGCCCTCAGCTCCTCCTCCGACACGGGTGGGGAGTTGTCCTCGTTGGCGGTAACCAGATCGTCCACCGCCTGGGTGTTCAGCCGGTAATACTCCGACTGTTTTTCCACCTCGGGCTTTTCTGGCCCGTTTTTCCGTTTTTTGCTCATGGCCCCTCCTGGGTAATGGGAAAATTATGCTTCGCCGGAGATGTCCAGGGCCTCCATGCTGCCGTTGTCCCCCACATCCACGGAGGTCTTGATCTTCCGCAGCCACTTGGAGTACACCGGGAGCAGGGCGGTCAGCGCCGCCCCCACTGCCAGAATGCCGATATGGATGCGCAGATAATACTCGGCGTAGACGATGTAGATCGTCTCGTGGGTCACGGTGATGGGGTTCTCAGGCCGGCTGATGGCGGCCCAGATGGCGCTAATGTAGTAGGCGTCGGCGCCGATCACGATGGCCAGCAGCACATACATCAGGATCAGCATGGGGACGTTGGTTTTCTTCCGGTAGGGGAAGGCGTTGAGGAAGCACATGAAGGACAGCATGGAGAACAGCATGGTGGCGAAGCCCGCCAGCCCCATGCCCGGGCCCTGGATGCGGGCGGTGGTGTCCGAGATGTGCATCAGGTTCAGCGAGTAGAACAGGAAGCCCCCCACCAGCACCGCCAGGGGGATCATCTGGGGCCTGCGCTTAAGGGAAACCAGGAATTTCCGCCACAGCTCCTTCGGCCCGCCCCGTTTTTTCTTGGTCTGCTCCATTATCCCTCACCTCCCCGGATGGCGTTGGTGGTTTCCTTGTCGAAGAAATGCTTGCGGCTAAAGGTGAAGGACGGGGTGTCCCCCAGCTTGTAGTCCCGCCAGCCCTTGAGCTTGGCGGAGATGCGGGCCTCGGCGGCCTTGGAGGCGCCGATGTGCCCGTGCACCAGGGTATTCATGCCCAGGTTCTCATTGGAGGATACGGTGACGGGCACGTCGGGGCCCTCCACAATGTCCTCCGGGCGGACGCCCAGGGTGATCTCCTTCCCGTTGTAGGCGCGCAGGGTGTGCTGCTCCTCCGGGGTCAGGGCCGCGGAGAAACCCTCCCCCGCCAGCCTGTCCCCATTCACCCGCACGGTATAGAAGTTCATGGGGGGCAGGCCGATGAAGCTGGCCACAAACACATTGGCGGGGCTGTCGTACAGCTCCAGGGGAGTGCCCACCTGCTGGACGTGGCCCATGGACATACACACGATCCGGTCGGCCAGGGTCAGGGCCTCGGTCTGATCGTGGGTGACGTAGAGCATGGTGGCCTTTAACCGCTTGTGGAGCAGCAGGATCTCCCGCCGGGTGGCCCCGCGGAGCTTGGCGTCCAGGTTGGACAGCGGCTCGTCAAACAGGAACACCTTGGGGCTGCGCACGATGGAGCGGCCCATGGCCACCCGCTGGCGCTGGCCGCCGGACAGCTGGGCGGGCTTCTTGTTGAGCTGGCTGGTGAGGCCCAGTATGTCCGCCGCCGCCAGCACCTTCTTGTGGATCACGTTGGGGTTCTCCTTGCGCAGGGTGAGGGAGAACGCCATATTCTCGTACACGGTCATGTGGCCGTACAGGGCGTAGCTCTGGAACACCATAGCCATGTCCCGGTCCTTGGGCGGGGTGGCGGTGATGTCCTTGCCGTCCAGCAGTAGCTTGCCGTTGGAGATGTCCTCCAGGCCGGCCACCATCCGCAGGGTGGTGGATTTGCCGCAGCCGGAGGGGCCCACCAGCACGATGAGCTCCCCGTCCTTCACGTCCAGGTTGAAGTCAAAGACGGCCTGGACGTTATTGTCGTAAATTTTGTCGATGTGCTGTAAATTCAGCGTCGCCATTTTCCCGCCTCCTTATACGCCCTGAGTTTCCAGGGTTTTGAGGTGCTCCGCCAGCTCCCGGCAGCGGATCAGGTTCACCGCCGCCGACGCGATGAGGCAGATGGCGGATAGGATCAGGTAGGCCGTCACCCGGTAGAATTGCCCGTCCCCCATCACCTGCACCGCCGCGCCGTTCACGGTGGCCTCGGCGGCATGGGCCCGCATAGGGATGATGAACACGCGCACGGCCTGGATCACACCCAGGATGATGAGCAGATAGGAATAGCCCCGCTTATAGCTTTTCACGCCCTCGGAGGACAGGAACACCGCCAGCATGAAAACCAGGTTGTACACGATGGATGCACCGATGAGGATGGTATAGTACCAGGTGCCCACATCGGACTTGCAGATGCTGACAAAGTAGAACACGTTGAACAGGATGCCCAGAAGGGCCAGGTTAGCGGAGAGGGAGTTCTTGATGAACCGCATCCTGTCCCGCTGTACGGCGCGATCTTCCGCTGTCATCCGGCAGCCCTCCTTCCTTTCTCCAGCAGCCTGGCCTCCCCCTTCATCAGCCGCACCTTCCACACCGCGTTGGCCACCAGCAGCGCGCTGGCCAGCAGCAGCAGGCCGAACACCAGGTAGTGCAGGTCGAACCAGAAGGTGGACTCGGTGTACAGGGTGCCCCACATCTCGGCGTGCTCCTTCAGGGCGACGAAGTCGATATCGTTGAGGAACATCCGCTTGGCGTCCTCGATATTGATGTGGGCGTAGACCGAGTTATACACGGCGAAGGCGGTGAACAGCCCGGTGGCGGCGTAGTTGCCGATGTAGTATTTCCTGCGGCTGTGGGTGTTGGTGACGAACAGCAGGCAGGCCAGCAGGATCTGCCCGATGCTGAGTATGAGAAGCTGCCGGTTGAACGCCTGCATGGCGTAGTAGAGGCTGGAACCGGCCACGTCGGTCTGGGTGATGTCGTTGGGGTTGCGCATGGTGTCGTAGAGGCTATCATACAGGTCGGTCATGATGCCCAGGGAGTAGAGGAAAAAGATCGCGCTGATGATGATAGCCGCCAGACACAGAAGCTTCTGCGCGGTCATTTGCTTTTTATACATGACGGCCTCCTCCCGGAGAACTCATGCGCCCCGCCCCGCCGGGGGCTCCCCCGGCGGGATGCGGGCACACGGATGGTTTTTGTTGGCGGCTGCTCCGCCTCACTTAATCGTCTCGTAATAAGCGTTGTCCTTCTCCCAGGCGCCCTGCTTGATGCCCAGGTACTGCTTGCCGCTCCAGTCGTTGGCCACGGTGGCGGCCTGGGCGGCGGGATCCTGCACGCCGTTGATGATCAGATCCAGCAGCATATTGGTGCCCTTGCTCGTCTGGTCAAAGCGCTCCTTCAGCTCGGTGTAGCCGGCCACCTTGTCGTTCTCCACCTTGGAGGTGGGCAGCACGGTGGGCACGATGGTGTACCAGGGGTTGCTGGCCATGCCCAGCTCGGGGTGCTTGATGGTGCCCAGGCCGATGGCGGTGGAGATGTAGCCGGCGCCCTCCTTGCCCACCTCATGGGTGCACTGGTACTCAAAGGCCTGGCTCTTGAGGAAGGACAGGGTGGAGCCCAGATACCACCGGGCATAGTTGGTGTAGTTGCCGTTGGCCAGCTCCCACAGCTCCTTCTCGCAGGCCTCAGAGATCTTGGGCATCTCCTTGCCGTTGAACAGGAAGGTCTCGCTGGAGCGCCAGGCCTCGGGGCCGTAGCTCATGAGGATCTGGCCCTCGGCGGAGTAGGCGAAGTCGATGAGGGCGAGACAGGCGTTCAGCTTGTCAGTGCTGTCGCCCACGCCGGCCTTGGAGATGCCCCAGCCGTCGGTCTTGACGGAGCGCCAGGACTCGGTGAAGCGCATATACACGCCGTCGGCATTGGTGCCGTCATACCAGCGGGCCACGGGCACCATGGCGGCCATGTACTTCTCGCCGTCCTGAAGGGCGGTGGCGTTCATCAGGGTCTGGGTCTGGTTGTAGTCGTAGTGCATGAAGCCCAGGTCGTTCTCCAGGTAGGTCTTGGAGCTCTCCTCGGAGTTGTCGATGAAGGCCTTGGAGATCAGACCCTCCTGGATCATGGCGTTCATGTAGTTCATGGCCTCGTAGGTGTCGGCCTCCTGGCGGGCGTCCCGGAGCTGGTTGTTCTCGTCCACGTACAGGTAGTCCTGGCGGGACTCCAGGCCGCGCACGCCGAACAGCATCCCGGCGAAGCGGAACATATCCACCCGGCGCTGGTTGTTGTTGTCCTCGCGGGTGAACAGGCCCTGGACGGAATCGGTGCCGTTGAGGGTCTGGGGGTTGGCCACCACGCAGCGCAGCAGGGCCACCAGCTCGTCGGCGTCCCAGGCGGCGTTCTGGCCCACGAACAGGTTGGCGCGGTCGGTGCCGTAGTAGCCGCCGTAGGCCTCGTCGATGTAGGTGCGCAGCATATTCACCGCGGCCACGCCGTCCATGGAGCCGGCGGCGTTCATCTTGTCGATGATATTCCCGCCCGCGTCATAGTCCTTGGTGACCTTCTCGGTGCCGGAGCCGTCGGCTTTCACCACGTCGATCTCCACCTTGCCGGAGGTGGGCATATAGGGCTGGTACACGGGGGCGGCGGTCTTGTTGCTGCCGGAGGCAGTAAACTCGCCCTCGCCGTTGAGCAGCTTCTCCACCCAGTCGGTGCGCATCAGGGGCATCCGCTCGATGTCGTCCACGCCGTCAAAGTAGGGGCTGAAGTAGATGGCGCCGGTGTCGGTATTGCCGGTGATGGACAGGCGGACAATGGGGTTGGCCTCCAGGTACGCCTTGAAGTTGGGCATCAGGTCCAGGTACTCGGCGATGTTCACCATGTTGCCGGCCTCGCCGTTCTCGGTGAGCTTGGTGGCGGTGCCGCTGACCATGTCCACCTCGTTGAGCCGCTCCTTCCAGAAGTCGAACTCCTCGCTGGCGCTCTTGCCCTGGTACTGATCCTTGAAGGTGATCTTCAGCTGGTTCTGCACCTCCACCCAGGTGGGCTTCAGCTCGCCGGTGTGGTAGGTCTTGCCGTCGGCCAGGGTCACGCCCTCGCCGGCGGTCTCCGCGTCGAAGAACAGGCCGGTGTTAGGCTTGTTATAGCCGGTGGCCATCCGCAGCTCGGTGCCCTCGGCGTACTCCAGGCCCTTGCTGGGGGCGTCGGTGGCCTCGCCGCCGGACTGGCTGGGCTGCTGGGTGGGGGCATTGGTGGGTTCTACCTGGATGCCGGGGCCGCAGCCCGTCAGCAGGCAGGCCGTCATCGCGATGGCAAGCAGTATCGCGGCCAGAGAGTTCAGCTTTTTCATAACGTCCTCCTAAAAAATTACTAAAGTATGTTCTGTGGCTGTTGTTATCATCATCGGGGCGGGTTATTCCTTGACGCCGCCCACGTTGACGCCCTTGGCGAAGTACTTCTGGATAAAGGGGTAGATGATCAGGATGGGGACGATGGAGCAGACGATCAGCGCGTAGATCATGGAGTCTGAGGCGAAGCTGGCGCTCCAGCCCGCCATCACCTCCGGGTCGGTGTACTGCTCCAGCTGGAGCCGGATGAACACCTGGAGGGGATGCTCGTTGGAGTTGGAGATCATCTGCCGGGCCCAGAAGTAGCCGTTCCAGCGGGAGATGGCGAAGAACAGAGCCACGGTGGCGATGGTGGATTTGCTCATGGGGATGTACACCGTGCTGAGCACCTGGAACTCGGTGGCGCCATCCACGATGGCGGCCTCCTCGATCTCGGAGGGCACGCCCTCAAAGGCGTTTCTCAGCAGGATGATGTTCATAGCCGCCATGCCCATGGCGATGACCACCAGCCACTTCTCGTCCATGATGCCCGCGGCGTTGAACACCTTCTTGGTGGCCAGGTAGTTCAGGTACTGGGGGACGATGCCCGCGGAGAACCACATGGTGAACACCAGGAAGAAGTTGAAGAACTTCCGGAACAGCAGCCGCCGCTTGGACAGGGCGTAGGCCCCTAAAATAGCGGTGAGCATGGACCAGAGGGTGCCGTACAGGGTGAGGAACAGGGTGTTGGAATAGGCGTTCCAGAACATATTGTTCCCGAACATCTGGGCGAAGGCGTCGAACTGCACGTCCTTGGGGAACAGCACGATGGAGCCGTACTCCACGGCGGAGCGCCCGCTGATGGAGGCGGACACGGCGTACACAAAGGGGTACAGGCAGCACAGGGCAAACACGGTGAGCAGGGTGTAGCTGATGATCTTGAAGATCAGCTCGGAGATCTCAAGCTTTCGTTTCATGACTCACCCTCCCGTCAGTACAGCGAGGTGTTGGACGCCTTGCGGGCTATCGTGTTGGCCCCGATGACCAGCAGCATCCCAATGACGTTGTTCATCATCTCCGCCGCGGCGGCCACCCCTGGTATGGGGTTGTTCCCCATGCCCACCCGGTTGGCCAGGGTGGACACCACGTCGGCGGTGACATAGGTGTTGGCGTTGTACAGCAGCAGCACCTTCTCATAGCCGATGTTCAGCAGGGAGCCGATCCGGGTGATGAGCATGATAACAATGGTGGACAGGATGCTGGGCAGCACCACGTACCGCATCTGGGCCCATTTGTCGGCACCGTCGATCTGGGCGGCCTCATAGCTGGTGGGGGAGATGGCGATGATGGCGGCGAAGAACACGATGCTGTCATAGCCCGCGCTCTCCCAGATACCGCTGATCTGATAGATGGAGCGGAAGAACGACGGGTTGTTCAGCAGCCCCGCGTTGGCCACCTCGCCGCTGATCAGCCCCAGGTTGGCCAGCGCCTGGTTCAGGATGCCCATGCCGGTGGTGAGGGAGCCCTGCTTCACCAGCATCGTCACCAGGGAGGTCATGACCACGGTGGACATGAACTTGGGCAGGTATGTCAGCACCTGGTAGACGCTCCGGGCGGCGTTGGAGCGGATCTCGTTGAAGAACAGCGCCAGAATGATGGGGATGGGGAAGCCGAAGCACAGGCCGTAAAAGCTGAGGATGAACGTGTTGCGCAGGGCCCGCCAGAACTGCATGGACAGGTCGTCCCCGCCCAGGAGCAGCCGCTTGAAATACGAGAAGCCGGAAAACAGCTGCTGCGAGACGGGCACCACGTCGTCCGATACCTTGAAGCAGCCCAGCAGCTCATACATGGGGAAGTACCGCCAGAACAAAAATACCAGCAGCATGGGCACCAGCATCAGATACAGCCGCCAGTCCTTCAGCACCGTCAGGCCCACGTGGCGCCAGTAGTGCTTCTCCACGTCGTCCCGGACGGCCTGCTCCGGGCTGAGCCGGTAGACCTGGGCTTCCCGGTCGAACTCCAGGAAATCCGCTGCCCTATCTTTCATAGTTTACCTCCTTCTTTCCTCCCCCTCCGCGTCGTGAACACGGAGAAGGTAATGTTTTTGATCCTCATAGACACCGTCCAGCTTTCGCGCTATCCAGATGATCACAAAGGTAAATAAGAGGGAGAGGCTGTCGGTGGTGAAAAACCCCGCCGCCGTCTCCGGCCGGGCGCCCAGCGCCAGGGCTATCAGCGCCCTTCCGCCCTGCATCAGCAGCTGCACCAGCAGGGGGAACACCAGGGACAGGTGCCCGGTGCGCACCCGCTCCTTTCCCAGCCTCGTCAGCAGGAGCACCGCCAGAATGGAGCACAGGTTCCCCCCGCAGTAGATCAGGTACTGCGCCGGGGTGGCTCCGGAGAAAAAGCAGAACACCAGCCCCGCCTCAACGGCGTGGAGCCCGCCCCACCAGCCCCAGCGCATATAGACAATGGAGGCCACCGCCGCCGCCAGCGACACGGTGAAGGGCTGGCCGGGGAACCACCAGTTGGCCGCCCGGACGATGAGGAACTCAAACACCGCCAGGGCCAGCGCCCAGATCGTCAGATCAATGGCCCGGTATTCCTTCCAGCTGCGCTGGCGCTTCATGGGGTTCACCGCCTCGCGTCAAAAAATGTGGGCGGATCTTCCGCCTTGGGGATAGGCACGGCCCTTCCTATCAGGTATAATGGAACTGCGGGGCGGCTCGCCCGCCGCCCGACTTTCCATCAGGGAGGAATTTTATTATGATGCTTACCGTCAAGCCCGGCCAGAGCCTCCAGGAGGCCTTCGACCAGGCGCAGCCGGGGGACGTGATCCGGCTGGCCCCCGGCGAGTACCGGGGCAAGGCCCTGCTGTCCACCCCCGACGTGACCATCGCCGGGGCGGGGGCGGATCGCACCCGCGTCGTCTGGGACGACTTCGCCAAAAAGCTGGACGAGGGGGGCGTGGAATACAACACCTTCCGCACCTGGACCCTGGCGGTGTGCGCCGACGGCGTGGCCATGGAGGACCTGTCCGTCGTCAACGACGCCCTGCGCCCGGAGGACAAGGGCCAGGAGGTGGCCCTCACGGTGTACGGCGACCGCTTCCGCATGGAGCGCTGCCGCCTCACCTCCACCCAGGACACCCTGTTCTTGGGACCCCTGCCCGCCGACCTGATCGAGCGGTACGACGGCTTCCTGCCGGACGCGCTCCGCCGGGACAAGCCCTGCCGCCAGCGATTCGCAAACTGCCTGATTGAGGGCACGGTGGATTTCATCTTCGGCTGCGGAGAAGCGGTCTTTGAGAGCTGCGAAATCCGCTCCCTACGGGACGCCCGGGGAGTGGGCTACGCCGCCGCCCCTGCCCACGCTCCGGAGCAGACAGAGGGCTTCACGTTCCAAAACTGCCGCTTTACCGCGCAGGAGGGGGTGGCACCCGGCTCCATCTATCTGGCCCGGCCCTGGCGGGACTATGGGCTGTGCCGGTTCCAGGGCTGCACCTACGGCCCCCATATCTCCCCTCTGGGCTTCGACAGGTGGAACGATACGGAACGGGACAAAACCGCCCGGTTCTATGAGGATCCCCCGGTCAAGGGCCGGGTGACGTGGGTGAAGGGACGTTAAAAATCGGTGGTGCCCCGACGGATCAGGCAGCCCTTGGCACACACCTTGCCGCCCCCCCGCCTGCCCCCCAGGTGGAGCTTGAGGAAGTCGATAACAATTTGGCACAGCCGATCCTCCCGGCTGTCGATGGTGGACAGCTCCGGGTCGCAGCACACGGACAGCTCCGAGTTGTTGTAGCCGATGACGCACAGATCCCCGGGGACGGACAGACCCCGCCGCTTGGCGTATTTCAGCGCCCCGGCAGCCAGGGCGTCGGTGGCGGCGAAGATGCCGTCCACGTCCAGCTCCCAGAGCTTTAGCAGGTGATCCCGGGTCTGGTTGATCTGGTTGGACAGGCCCACGCTCACGTCCGCCTGGAGCTCCAACCCCGCCCCGGCCAGCGCCGCCTGGCAGCCCTGCCGCTTCAGGTTGGTGCTCACCGTGTCCATGTCGGCCAGGAACAGGATCTTCCGCCGCCCGGAGGCGATCATCTCCTCCACCGCGGCGCGGGAGGCGTCGAAATCATCGCACACGGCGCAGTAGATGTTCTCCCCCCGGACGTAGCCGTTGATCATAAATACCGGGGTGTGGGCCGCGGCCTCCCGGATGTAATTGACCCGCTGGCTGTCCGGGTCGTCGTCGGCGTAGATGGAGCCGATGAGGATCAGCGCGTCCACCCGGCAGCGCAGCAGGGCGTTTACCGCGGTTTGGCAGTCCTCATAGCCGTACCCGCTGCAATAGAGGAAGCAGTCGTAGCCGTAGTCCCGGAGGCTCCCCTCCAGGCGGGCCACCGCCTTGGCCATGTAGTCATCCGCCGCGTCGGGGCAGATGAGGCCGATGGTTTTCGTGGCGTTCTGCCCACGGGAGAAGCCGCTGGGGACATAGCCGTGCTCCTCCATGATGCCCCGCACCCGCAGCTTGGTTTTTTCCGCCACGTTGGGGCTGTCGTTGAGCACCCGGGACACGGTGGCGATGGAGACGCCGGCCAGCTCGGCGATATCGTAAATGTTCACGCGGCGCCCCCCTCCCGGTCTTGTAACAACTTACATAGCCTTATGATAAACCGCCCCGCCGCCCATTTCAAGATGTTTTTTCCAACAAGTTCTCAAGCTCGTTTTTGTGCAACATAACAAAATCAGGGGGAGAATCCCGGAAAAATCCCAAGAGCATTGACATTTTGAACGAGGTGTTCTATGATATTTCCGCTGTAAGCTCTTACACTTTATGGCAGCTGCTGCTGGCTTTGGGTGAAAGCGGTTTCACTCCGGCCAGCCTGCCAATCGGGAATGAGAGGGTGAAGCGTTTTCATGAAGACCTTTCTGAAAATCCATCCCGGCGACTCGGTGGCGGTAGCCCTGACGCCCCTTTCCGCCGGAAGCACGCTCCAGGTGGACGGCCAGTCCGTCACCCTGCGGGAGGACATCCCCCAGGGCCACAAGTTCGCCCTGACGGATCTCCCGGCGGGCAGCCCCGTCCTCAAATACGGCGCGCCCATCGGGACGGCCCAGGCGGACATACCCGCCGGGAGCTGGGTGCACACCCACAACGTGAAAACCGGCCTGGGTGAGGTGTTGGACTACGCCTATGAGCCGGACAACGCTCCCCTCGTGCCCACCGACGACGCCTTGTTTCAGGGCTTCCGCCGGGAGGACGGCCGGGCCGCCGTGCGCAACGAGGTGTGGATCATCCCCACTGTGGGTTGCGTCAACGACGTGGCCCGGGCCATCGAGCGGCTGTCCCAGAAGTTTAAAGCAGGCACCGTGGACGGGATTTACGCCTTTCCCCACCCCTACGGCTGCTCTCAGATGGGGGACGACCAGGAGAACACCCGGAAGATCCTGGCGGGGCTCATCAACCACCCCAACGCCGGCGGCGTGCTGGTGCTGGGGCTGGGGTGCGAGAACAGCAACATCGACGTGCTGAAGCCCTACCTGGGCCAATACAATGAGAACCGGGTGAAGTTCCTGGTGTGCCAGGAGTCGGAGGACGAGATCACCGACGGCGTGGCCCTGGTGGAGGAGCTGGCGGCCTACGCGGGCTCCTTCCGCCGGGAGCCCATCAGCTGCGGCGAGCTGGTGGTGGGCATGAAGTGCGGCGGCTCCGACGGGCTGTCCGGCATCACCGCCAACCCCACCGTGGGGGCCTTCTCCGATCTGCTCATCTCCAAGGGGGGCGCCACCATCCTCACCGAGGTGCCCGAGATGTTCGGCGCGGAGACCCTGCTGATGAACCGCTGCGAGAACGAGCGGATCTTCGCGGACACGGTGAAGCTGGTGAACGGCTTCAAGGACTACTTCACCCGCCACGGCCAGACCATCTATGAAAACCCCTCCCCCGGCAACAAGAAGGGGGGCATCTCCACCCTGGAGGACAAATCCCTGGGCTGCACCCAGAAGTCGGGCAGCGCCCCGGTGTCCGGCGTGCTCTCCTACGGGGAGCCGGTGCAGCGCAGGGGGCTGAGCCTGCTCAGCGCGCCGGGCAACGACCTGGTGGCGTCCACCGCCCTGGCGGCGGCGGGGGCCCATATCGTGCTGTTCACCACCGGGCGGGGCACCCCCTTCGCCTCCCCGGTGCCCACGGTGAAGATCGCCAGCAACTCCGCCCTGGCGGCGAAAAAGGGCAACTGGATTGACTTCAACTGCGGTACCCTGGTGGAGGGCGGCACCGTGGCAGAGCTGGGCGAACGGCTCTTTGACTTCGTACTGGAGGTGGCCTCCGGAAAGCCCGTCAAGGCGGAGGAGGCCGGGTTCCACGATATGGCGATCTTCAAGCAGGGCGTCACCCTTTAAAAATGTAAAAAAGGCGGGGATTATTGTGAAATTGTTGAACTATCAGACGCTGAAGAAGTCCGGCTATCAGGGCTATATCCTGGAAAGTGCGCCGGAAAAGGTGCTCCAGTTCGGGGAGGGCAATTTCCTGCGGGCCTTTGTCAACTACTGGTTCGACGTGGCCAACGAGAAGGCCGGCTGGAACGGCAAGTGCGTGCTGGTGCAGCCCATCGCCCCCGGGCTGGCCAAGCTGATCAACGCCCAGGAGGGGCTGTACACCCTCTACCTCCGGGGCCGGGAGAATGGGGAGCGGGTGGACAAAAAGCGGGTGATCTCCTCCGTGTCCCGGTGCCTAAACCCCTATGAAAAGGCGGACTTCGACGCCATGCTGGAGGTGGCGGTGTCCGACGAGCTGGAATACGTGGTGTCCAACACCACCGAGGCGGGCATCGTCTACGACCCCGCCTGCCAGCTGGGCGATACCCCCGCCTCCTCCTTCCCCGGCAAGCTCACCCAGGTGTTGTACAGGCGGTGGCAGGCGGGCAAGTCCGGGCTGGTGATCCTGTCCTGCGAGCTCATCGACAACAACGGCAAAGAGCTTTTGAAGTGCGTCAACCAGTACATCGACCAGTGGGGGCTGGAGGACGACTTCAAGCAGTACGTCAACGGGGCGTGCACCTTCTGCTCCACCCTGGTGGATCGCATCGTCCCCGGCCGGGTGAAGGATCCCGCCGAAGTGGAGAAGATGGAACAGGAGAACGGCTACCACGACGAGCTCATCGACGTGGGCGAGATCTTCGGCGTGTGGAACATCGAGGGGCCCGAATGGCTGGAGGAAAAGCTGCCCTTCAAGGCCGCCGGGGTGAACTGCCCGGTGGTGCCCGACGTGACCCCTTATAAAAAGCGCAAGGTGCGCATCCTTAACGGCGCCCACACCGGCTTTGTGCTGGGGGCGTACCTGGCGGGCTTCGACATTGTCCGGGACTGTATGCAGGACGACACGGTGCGGGGCTTTATGAACAAGATGCTCTACGAGGAGGTCATCCCCACTCTGCCCCTGGACAGGGAGGATCTGGAGGGCTTCGCCGCCGCCGTCCAGGATCGGTTCAACAACCCCTTTGTGAACCACGAGCTCATGAGCATCTCGCTGAACTCCACCTCCAAGTGGCGGGCCCGGAACCTGCCCTCCCTGCTGGACTATGTGGAAAAGACGGGCAAGCTGCCCCCCTGTCTGGCCATGAGCTTTGCCGCCTACATCGCCTTCTTCTCCAGCGACATCCAGGCCCTGGACGACAAGGGCCTGGTGTGCCGCCGGCCCAAGGGGGACGAGTACGTGTGCAACGACGACCGCTGGGTGCTGGAGTTCTACTACGAGCACCGGAACGACGGCGCCACGGATCTGGTGCACGCCGTCATGACCAATGAGCGGATGTGGGGCCAGGAGCTCACCCAAATCCCCGGCTTTGAGGCCGCGGTAGTCTCCGGCCTGAGCCTGATCCGGGAGCAGGGGGCCAAGGCCGCCTACGCCGCCTGCCTGTAAGACCATGGCCCAGGCCTCCCGACGGGACGAGGAGTTCCGCCAATACGCCCTCACCGCCCCGGTGCTGCGCACCCTGCTGACGGTGTGCGGGCCGCTGGCCCTCTATCAGGCGCTGCAATCCATTTTTAAGATCCTGGACGCGCTGATGGCCGCCCATATCAGCTCCAGCGCGGTGTCGGCGGTGTCCTGCCTGAGCCAGATCACCCTGATGATCACCGCCCTGGGCTCCGGTCTGGCCGTGGGCGGCAGCATCAAGATCTCAGAGGCCTACGGGCAGGGGGACTACGAGCTGGTGAGCCGGCGCACAGCCACCCTCTACGCCCTGGCCACGGTGGTGAGCCTCCTGGTGGCCGTCCTGTTGATCCCCTTCGCCGTGCCCTTCCTTCGGCTGCTGAACACGCCGGAGGAGCTGATCGCCGCCGGGTCAGGGTACTTCCGGGTGGAGATCCTGTGCCTGGTGGTGAACTTCTTCAACACGGTGTACATCGCCATCGAGCGCAGCCGGGGCCGCGCAAAAAAGATCCTGCTCATCAACGCCGCCGTCATCGTCCTCAAGCTGGGGCTGTCCGCCCTGTTTGTCTACGGGCTGGACGGGGACGTGGTGACCATCGCCGCCGCCACCCTCATCAGCCAGCTGGCCCTGCTGGGCTACGCCCTGTTCAGCATGGCCCGGGACGAGGGGGCCTTCCGCTTCGCCGCCGGGAACATCCACATGAGGGGAGCCACGGTGCTGCCCATCCTGAACCTGTCCTACCCGGTGGCGGCGGAGAAGCTGCTCTTTTCCGCCGGCAAGGTGCTGGTAAACTCCATGTCCGGTGGGTACGGGGAGCTGACCGTGGGGGCGCTGGGGGTGTCCAACAACATCGGCGGGCTGACCACCGGCTGGCACGCTGGTATGCTGGACGGGGCCTCCGCCCTGATCAGCCAGAACCGGGGGGCGGGGAAATACCGCCGCACCCTCCAGCTCTACGGCTGCCTGCTGGCGGTGGACGTGGCCATCGGCGCACTGGGCCTGCTGCTGATGAACTGGGGCCTGCCCTGGCTGGCCCAGGTGTTTGCCCAGTCCAAGGAGCAGTTTGACCCGGTGTTCCAGGAGATGATCGTGTCCATCCACCGTTGGGAGATGCTGGGCTACCTCACCCTGGGGGTGAACTCCGCCACCCTGGCCCTGCTGCTGGGATACGGGTACACCAAGCTCACCCTGGCGCTGAACGTGGCCCGGGTATTCCTGTTCCGGGTGCCGGTGCTGTGGGCCCTGCAAGCCTTTACCAATCTGGGCCCGGAGGCGGTGGGGCTGACCATGATGATCAGCAACGTCTGCGCGGGCCTGTCCGCGGCGGCGGTGGCGGTGCCAGTGGTGCGGCGCATCCTCCGCCGGGAGGCGGAATCCCAAGCCGGATCCATGCCGGAAGGCAATCCAACATATCATTCAGAGGAGTGAACCCAATGACTGCTTTTATGGATCAGGACTTTCTTTTGAAGTCAGGAACCGCAAAAACCCTTTACCACAACCACGCGGAGCATATGCCCATCATCGACTACCACTGTCACATCAATCCCATGGAGATCTACGAGGACAAGCACTACGACACCATCACCGAGGTGTGGCTGGGCGGCGACCACTACAAGTGGCGGGCCATGCGCTCCTGCGGCGTGCCGGAGCGGTACATCACCGGGGACGCCTCCCCGGCGGAGAAGTTCCAGAAGTGGGCCGAGACCATCCCCAGCCTCATCGGCAACCCGCTGTACCACTGGACCCACCTGGAGCTCCAGCGGTATTTCGGGATCACCGAGCCCCTTAATGGGGACAACGCCATGGAGATTTACGGCAAGTGCAACGAACAGCTCAAGGAGCTGTCCGTGCGGGAGATCATCCGCCGCTCCAACGTAAAGCTGATCTGCACCACCGACGACCCCGCCGACGACTTAAAAGCCCACGAGCTGCTGGCGGCGGATCCCACCGCCCCGGCGGCAGTGCTGCCCGCCTTCCGGCCGGACAAGGCCATGCGGGCGGATAAGCCGGACTTCCCCCAGTACGTAAAGCGGCTGGAGGGCGTGGTGGGTTACCCCATCGAGAAGATGGAGGATATGCGCCGGGCCCTGCGGGATCGGATCGCATATTTTGACAACCACCGCTGCCGGGTGTCCGACCACGCCCTGGACTACTGCTTCTGCGTGGAGGCGGACGAGGGAACGCTGGACGACATCCTGGCCCGGGCCAAGGCGGGCAAGGGCATCACCTGGGAGGAGCAGCTGGCCTACCACACCGCCCTGCTGCTGGCGGTGGGGCAGGAATACGCCAAGCGGGACTGGGTGATGCAGCTTCACTTCGGCTGCATCCGGGACAACTCCTCCACCATGTTCGCCAAGCTGGGGCCGGACACCGGCTTCGACGCCATGAACGACGCATCCAACGCCCGGGGGCTGGCCCGGCTGCTGGACGCGCTGGAGCAGGCCGGGGCCCTGGGTAAGACCATCCTGTACTCCCTGAACCCCGCCGACAACGGTGTGATTGGCACCGTCATGGGGGCTTTCCAGACGGACAGCCCCATCCCCGGCAAGATCCAGCAGGGCTCCGCCTGGTGGTTCAACGACCACAAGCCGGGGATGGAGGCCCAGATGACCAGCCTCATGTCCCTGGGCGCCATGGGCAGCTTCAACGGGATGCTCACCGACTCTCGCTCCTTCCTGAGCTACACCCGGCACGAGTACTTCCGGCGCATCCTCTGCAACCTGCTCGGCCAGCTGGTGGAGGACGGGGAATACCCCGCCGACATGAAGCATCTGGGGCAGATGGTGGAGAACATCAGCTACTACAACACCCTGCGTTACTTCCGCTTTGACGAGATCGTAAAATAAAAAGGAGGAACGATCACCATGAACATCAACGAGACGATTTCCAGCATCGGCGTGGTGCCCGTCATCAAGCTGAACCACCCGGAGCGGGACGCGGCCCCACTGGCCCGCGCCCTGTGCGCCGGCGGTGTGCCGGTGGCGGAAGTGACCTTCCGGGCCGCCGGGGCCGCTACCGCCATCAAACTGATGGCCGAGGCCTGCCCGGAGATGCTGGTGGGGGCGGGCACCGTGCTCACCACCGACCAGGTGGACGAGGCGCTGGCCGCCGGGGCGAAATTTATTGTTACTCCCGGCCTGGATCCCGACCTCGTGAAGTACT
>ERZ808037.665-NODE-665-length-29306-cov-5.186972_pt1 | contig 29306 bp, 24 predicted proteins | sample MGYA00380190_ERZ808037 | MGnify/ENA primary metagenome ERZ808037 (study PRJEB31490, sample SAMN06133399) | mouse gut metagenome | isolation source: J9 | host: mice | place: China: Chengdu | collected 2015-05 ...
TTTTCAGACGGTATTTGTTGCGGTTTACGTCTTTTTTCTGAAAGGTTTGGATTTTATTTAAGTTTGGATAACGAATAAAATCCAAACGTTTGGATTTTATTCGGCACTCCCATGCCTCTCTACTGATCGAGATGGGCTTTAATATCCTGATGGTATCGCAGCGCTTAGGCCATGAAAAGGTTGAGACAACCTGGCAGACCTATGCACATCTGTATCCGGACAAAGAAAAAATGCTGGCCGCCCAGTTGGATACTGTGAAAGTACAGGGCATTACCGCCAACTTGACCATCGAAGATCGGCTTGCGGAATTCATGGCTCAGTTCCAAAGCCATCTGAAGGAGCAGCCGGCTCTTATTGACATAAACAGCGAGGAAATTATCCGATGGGATCCGGAAAAAAGAGAGAAGGCCACCGTTACCGCGGCGGAATTCGAGCAGGAGGCCCAGCTTGACGAAGGAATTGAAGCCGGCCTTGCCTCAGCAGAAATCTTCCAGGCCGGATACCTTGAACTGTGTGGCATAGTCTATTTCCTTGCCAGCCGGGGGCTGCCAGCGAAATTTCTTTAATACTTGCAAAATCCAAAGGCATAGTATATAATGAACGTAGAAAGAGCACCCACTCCAAAGCGGATGCTCCCGAATAGACTATCTACCTCTCAATGAGAGGTGCCTCTCCTGTGGACCAGACAGGAGGGGCATTATTTTTTTCGCCTGTTCTTCCTATCTCTGTCGAGAAAGGCAAGCAACGCCACAATCAAGCTGCCAAAGGACATTAACAGAGCCAATATCCCTATGAAAATCGAGATGATCTCATAAGCCGTCATAAGCGCCACCTCCCTTCCTATGTATTCCGGCATGCCGGTTTCATTAGCTCGGGAGGCTACCACCCTGTCATGGGTACTCTTCCATGAGAGAATTATAACAGAGATCTGCAGAATTGGCAACCAGGCTTTCATGCTCCTGGCTCTATGCTGGCTCTGAAAAATAATGTCATAATAATGTCACGGCACAAAGAAAAAGCCCGGAAAGCCGCATAAACACTGGCTTTCCAGACTTTAGAGCGTTATTCGAACTCAATCGTCCCCGGCGGCTTAGAAGTCAAATCATAGAACACTCGGTTCACACCCTTCACCTCATTGACTACCCGGTTCATTACCTTCTGCAGCACCTCCCATGGGATTTCTGCAGCCTCTGCGGTCATAAAATCCGACGTTTCCACCGCCCGCAGTGCCACGGCATAGTCATATGTCCTGAAATCACCCATTACTCCCACCGACCGCATATTCGTCAGGGCGGCAAAATACTGTCCCAGCCGCTTATCCACGCCGGCCTTTACCACCTCTTCCCTGTAGATAGCGTCTGCTTCCTGCACCATCCTGACTTTTTCTGCCGTCACTTCCCCGACAATCCGAATCCCCAAACCAGGCCCCGGAAATGGCTGGCGGAAGACCAGGTATTCAGGAATCCCCAGTTCCAGACCGACCCTTCGCACCTCATCCTTAAACAGCAGACGCAGCGGCTCAACAATCTCTTTAAATTCCACACAATCCGGCAGTCCGCCCACATTGTGGTGCGACTTAATCACGGCGGATTTTCCCAGCCCGGATTCAATCACATCAGGGTAAATCGTTCCCTGCACAAGAAAATCCACGGCACCGATTTTCTTTGCCTCCTCCTCAAACACCCGAATAAATTCCTCACCGATAATCTTTCTCTTTTCCTCCGGCTCTTCCACTCCGGCTAATCTTTGATAAAACCTTTCCTGCGCATTCACCCGGATAAAGTTCAGTTCATAAGGCCCTTTAGGTCCAAACACTGCCTCAACCTCATCCCCTTCATTTTTACGCAGAAGTCCGTGGTCCACAAAGACACAGGTCAGCTGTTTTCCCACAGCCTTGGAAAGCAGTACTGCCGCAACCGAAGAGTCCACACCGCCGGACAATGCGCACAATACTTTTCCTTTCCCAATTTTCTTCTTCAAGTCATCGAGCGCCGATTCCACAAAGGAATTCATCTTCCAGTCGCCACGGCAGCCGCACACCTCATAGACAAAATTGTGCAGCATCTTCATCCCCTCTGCCGTATGCATCACTTCCGGGTGAAACTGCGTTGCGTACAGTTTCTTCTGCGCACACTCCATCGCTGCAGTCGGGCAGACCTGCGAATGTGCCGTAATGGTAAAACCTTCCGGTACCTGGGCAATATAATCGGTATGGCTCATCCAGCAAATGGTTTTCTCCCCCACGCTCCGAAAAAGCAGCGATGCCTTGTCAACTTCAACCTCCGTCTTACCATACTCACTAACCGGTGCAGTTGCCACCTGCCCGCCCAGGGTATAAGCCATTAACTGCGAGCCATAGCAGATCCCCAGAATCGGAATCCCCAGCTTAAAAATCTCCTCCGAAATATGCGGCGATTCTTCCAGATACACACTGTTCGGCCCGCCGGTGAAAATGATTCCCTTCGGCTCCATCGCTTTTATTTCTTCGATCCCCATCGTATAAGGCCAGACCTCACAGTAAACATTACACTCACGGACACGCCGGGCAATCAGCTGATTGTACTGCCCGCCAAAATCCAAAACAATAATCATTTCCTTATTCATCCTAAGCTCCTTCTATAGCAATAATATTTATTCCCCATTTTTATGAATACGCACAGGCAAGCACATCTGCCAAAACACTGTCCTTACAAACACACACGCAGGTGCATCTGACAAAACACTGTCCTTACAAACACACACGCAGGTGCATCTGCCAAAACATCATCCTTACAAACACACTGCACGAAAAAGAACGCTGTTCTCCCCGCCATGCAGCTAACTCAGACTGCCAGGCATCGGGTATTACAGCGTTCTTCTATTCTTCTTTCGTGCATAACTTTTTATTTTTCTTCTGCACTTTTTATTCTCTTCCTTCGCGTTTTCTATATTTGTTCTTTTGCAGATTTTCAATTCACCTTACCATTTGTAACTTAAGTTATTTTCTCTTCTATCTTCTGAGGCAATACCTATGTACTTTAACCCAAGCGTTCAGCTTTATGTTTCCTCTTTATGTACCCCGCTTTTCTATCCACAAGTATATTCTCTGAAACATTTCTTCTTTTGCACACACTTATTATAACGAATCAGGCGACAAATAGCAAGAGGTTTTGTCAAAATACCAGAATTTTCTTAAGAATGAAAATGAAATGGGAATTCTGTCCATTTTTCTATCGACAAATTTCCAAGACTAAGCTATAATGATAGAAACGACAAAAAGTCTTTTGCTGCTTCTTATGATACAGAATAGCACAGCAGGTTCATTAATAAATATAGCAATATAAGCAATTAACCAATCATCATATCATTTAAGGAGGGCTATTTATAATGAAACGAATGAAATCAGCAACAATGAACAAAGCAAAAGTAATCCTCACTTCTGCGGTTATATCCACCCTTATGGCGGCCTCTGCATTTGCCGGAACCTGGACACACACCTATACGAGTCCCGATGGTGAAAGTGAAACCTATTCTACGCTCTGGTGCTACATCAAAGACGACGGTACCTACGCTCAAAATGAATGGGTTCAGGATGCGGACGGCACCTGGTACTGGGTAGAGTATGACTGCACCCTGCCAATCACCTCCGGCATCTCCGCCGACGGTTTCCTGTATGACAGCGATGGACGCTACATTCCCATGGAAGGCCGCTTCTTTCCTACGGTTGAACAGGCTTCTGCCGTCACTGTGGGCATGTCTTATGATCAGGTTCTTGCCATCCTCGGACAGGAACATGTCCGTTCAGACAACCATATCGTATTTACCAATGAAGGGATTACCAGCCATGCCGTCTGCACCTGGTTCTTCGGCGCTAACGGCAAGTACCGCCTGGAATTTGTCAATGGTGCTGTAAGTGATATCTACGGCTATCTTTATTAAAAGCTTCGTTTGAGAGAATACTTATAAAGCACCAGAACTGCTAAATACCGGAACTACCACATACCGAAACTGCTGCACGGATGCCTAAATACATCCGTGCACATTCCCTTCGGAAATCTCCCCCATCCTTTATCATCCCATCTCCAGATACCGCTTCACATACTTTCCGGTATAGGAAACCGGGTTTTGTGCCACTTCCTCCGGCGTACCTTTGGCAATCACTGTTCCGCCCCCGTCGCCGCCCTCCGGTCCCATATCAATCAGATAATCTGCGGTTTTAATCACATCCAGATTGTGTTCAATCACAACCACGGTATTTCCGTTTTCCGACAATCGGTGCAGGATCTCGATTAATTTATGCACATCGGCAAAATGAAGCCCTGTCGTCGGCTCATCCAGAAGATAAATCGTCTTTCCCGTGCTCCTCTTGCTCAGTTCCGTAGCCAGCTTAATCCTCTGTGCCTCGCCGCCGGAAAGTTCGGTGGAAGGCTGTCCCAGTTTCACATAGGAAAGCCCTACATCGTACAGGGTCTGAATCTTCCTGGCAATTGTCGGCACATGCTCAAAGAACTTCAGCGCCTCCTCCACGGTCATATTCAGCACATCGTAAATATTCTTTCCTTTATACTTAACCTCCAGCGTTTCCCGGTTATAGCGCCGTCCCCCGCAGACTTCGCAGGGCACATACACATCCGGAAGGAAATGCATCTCTATCTTGATAATCCCGTCCCCGCTGCACGCCTCACACCGTCCGCCCTTAACGTTAAAGCTGAAACGTCCCTTGGAATATCCCCGGGTCTTCGCATCCGTGGTTGAAGCAAATAAATCCCGAATCAGGTCAAATACCCCGGTATAGGTCGCCGGATTCGACCGCGGTGTCCGTCCGATGGGCGACTGATCAATAGCGATAATCTTATCGAGCAGTTCCACTCCCTCCATACCGGAAAACTTCCCCGGTATCGTCCTGGCTCGATTCAGTTTTTTTGCCAGATGCTTGTACACAATTTCATTCACCAGAGAACTTTTTCCCGATCCGGAAACGCCGGTAACACAGGTCATCACGCCCAGGGGAATCTCCACAGAAATCTTCTTGAGGTTGTTCTCTGCCGCCCCTTTAACCTTTAACCAGCCCGTCGGCTTCTTCCTCTCTTTTGGTACCGGAATCTTTATCCGTCCGCTTAAATATGCCCCGGTAACGGAAACTTCACAGGCCATAATCTCCTCGGCTGTGCCCACAGCCACCACCTGCCCGCCGTGCTCCCCCGCGCCCGGACCGATATCCACGATACAGTCCGCTGCCCGCATCGTATCCTCGTCATGCTCCACCACAAGCACGCTGTTTCCCAGATCCCGAAGGTGCAGAAGCGTCTTTAAAAGTTTATCATTATCCCTCTGATGAAGCCCTATACTTGGCTCGTCCAATATATAGGCCACACCGACAAGCCCTGAGCCAATCTGGGTTGCCAGACGGATTCTCTGTGCCTCACCGCCGGAAAGCGTCCCGGTAGCCCTTGACAGGGACAGATAATCCAGTCCCACATCTATCAGAAAACTTACCCGGGCACGGATTTCCTTTAAAATCAACCCGCCGATAGCCTCCTGCATGGAACTGAGCCTAAGCCCGTCCAAAAACTCCCGAAACCGGACAATTGACATGTTCGTCGCCTCGTAAATATTCTTATCGCCGACCGTAACTGCTAAAGATTCCTTTTTCAGCCTTTGCCCGTGACAGGCCGGACAGGGGGTAATCCGCATATAGGTTTCATACTCTGCTTTGGAACTCTCGGAAAAAGTTTCCCGGTAGCGCCGGTTCACATTCTCAATCAACCCTTCAAAAGCCACATCGTACACGCCTTCTCCCCGCTGTCCTTTATAGCTGACCTTAATCTCTCTTCCCTTCGTCCCATACAGCAGGATATCGTGGATTGCCGGAGGATAATCTTCAAACGGCGTATCCAGGCTGAAATGATAGGTTTGAGCCAATGCCTCCAGCACAGCCCCGGTAAAACTCCCCTTATCTGTGCAGGACTGCCAGCCCATCACCACGATAGCCCCCTGGGAAATACTTAAAGACTGGTCAGGAATCATTAAATTCTCGTCAAACTCCATCTTATAGCCCAGTCCGAAACACTCCGGACAGGCACCGAAGGGATTATTAAACGAAAAGCTTCTCGGCTCCACCTCATCCACACTGATCCCGCAGTCCGGACACGAAAAACTCTGGGAAAACCGCAGAATCTCTCCCTCGCCGCTATCCACCAGCAAAAGACCGTTCGCCAGCGCAAGCACGGACTCTATCGAATCCGTCAGACGCTTTTCTATCCCCGGCCTTACCACCAAGCGATCGACCACGATTTCAATATTATGCTTAATATTCTTCTCCAGTTTAATCTCTTCCGAGAGTTCATACAGGTTTCCGTCAATCCGCACCCGGACATAGCCGCTCTTCTTCGCCTGCTCAAGCACCTTCACATGCTCCCCCTTGCGTCCGCGAACAACTGGTGCCAAAAGCTGCAGCTTCGTCCGCTCCGGCAGATCCATCAGCTGATCCACCATCTGATCCACGGTCTGCTTCTCAATCGCCTTCCCGCACTTAGGGCAATGGGGAATCCCAATCCGTGCATACAAAAGCCGCATATAGTCATAAATCTCCGTCACCGTTCCCACGGTCGAACGCGGGTTGCGGTTCGTGGATTTCTGGTCAATGGAAATCGCCGGGGACAGTCCCTCGATGCTTTCCACCTCCGGCTTTTCCATCTGCCCCAAAAACTGACGTGCATAGGAAGAAAGCGACTCCATATATCTGCGCTGCCCTTCTGCATATATCGTATCAAAAGCCAGTGACGACTTCCCCGAACCGGAAAGCCCCGTTAAGACCACCAGTTCATTCCTGGGAATGTCTACCGAAATATTTTTTAAGTTATGTTCGCTGGCACCTCGGATCTTAATAAACTGCTTCGCCATATCTGCCTCCCATCGCCTGTTCCTGATCATTGGTTACTGTTTACCCTGTTCACAGTAACGATCCTTTCTGCTTTTCAGTGCACTAAGTATAGCATACCTTTTTTTACTATTCAAGCCTTTCCGAACAAATGTTTTCCGCTCTTTTTTGTTCATGTTTTACAAAAACGCAACCCAAAATTTGCCAAAACCACGAATGACAAATGCGGGGTTTTTTTATATAATGGTAATAGTCTTAATCTAAATTATAAGGAAGGAAGTTCCCCATAGGAGGTGCTTTGTGTTATGGGATTATTTTTACAAAATGTAATACTTTTAGACTGCGATGAAAAAACGGCTAAAGCTGCCCTGAAAAAAGCGGAACAGATATCCGATTCCTCAATGCTGGAACTGGTTCCGGAAGAATGTCAGTTCCAGCAATTCCCCAAAGGTGTCAGTATTTTACTCAATGACCATTGCTGCGGCTATGACGCGCTTGCCCAGCTTCTTTCCGAAACCACCATGAAGCCGGTGATGCTGCTCTACATTTATGATGATGATTTCTGGGGTTATTGTTTCTATGATAAAGGGGAGGTTCTTGACGTCTTCACGCCCCTGCCGGATTATTTTGAAACGGCTTCCGAAAAAGACCGCCGGGAAAGTTCCGGAAACAGCAGCATTATTGCTTCCTATTTTGATATCGAAGAGGATTCCATCAAAAACTATCTGGTATCCTGGGAAGCTCTGATTATGGAGGATGATTTTGAAGCAAGAGCCTATGCCGACGACGAATGCGGTCAATGCGACTGCTGGCAGATGGTTGACTTTATGCGCAGACTTGGCTTCCCCTATGAGTGGGATAACTGACCGTCTGCTTCTGTTCACATGTTCACAGCAACGTCAATCTTCCCTGGATTTCCCCTGTGCATAAAAAAGGGCTGCCGACAGAACGTTTTCTGCAGCGCAGCCCTTATTTTTTCTCTATTCTCTCTGTAGAATCTCCATAAACTCTTCCCCGGTAATCGTTTCTCTTTCCAGAAGGTATTCGGATAATTCATTTAACTTCGCGGCATGGGCCTTTAGTATTCCCATGGCCTTCTCGTACTGTGCCTTTACAATGGCAATCACCTCGTCATCCACCGCCTTGGCTGTTTCGGGTGCGCAGACCATGGAGGTATCCCCCCCAAGATACTGATTATTCACGGTTTCAAGCGCAACCATACCAAACTGGTCGCTCATTCCGTAGCGGGTGACCATGGCTCTTGCAATCTTTGTTGCCTGTTCAATATCATTGGCCGCGCCGGTCGTGATGGACTGGAACATAAATTCCTCGGCTGCCCGCCCTCCGGTAAAGGTGGCAATCTTATTCAGCGCCTCCTCCTTGCTCATCAGAAAACGTTCCCCCGCTTCCACCTGCATGGTATAACCCAGGGCACCGGAAGTCCGCGGAATAATCGTAATCTTATGCACAGGGGCAGAATTGCTCTGGCAGGCGGCAACCAGGGCATGACCGATTTCATGGTAGGCAACAATCCTCTTTTCATTTTTGGAAACGGAAGCATCCTTTCTCTGGTAGCCTGCGACAACCACTTCCACACTTTCCTCCAAATCCGACTGATTGACAACACTTCGCCCCATACGCACGGCACGCAGGGCTGCTTCATTGACAATATTGGCAAGTTCCGCACCGCTTGCCCCGGAAGCCGCCCGGGCAACCGAATTAAAATCCACGGAACTTTCCAGCTTTACATCCTTTCCATGTACCCGCAGAATGGCTTCCCGTCCTTTTAAATCCGGAAGTTCCACAGGAATGCGCCGGTCAAAACGTCCCGGACGGAGAAGGGCCTGATCCAGAGATTCCGGGCGATTGGTCGCCGCCAGGATCACCACACCCTTTTTCCCGTCAAAACCGTCCATCTCGGTTAAAAGCTGGTTTAAAGTCTGTTCCCTCTCGTCATTTCCGCCGATTCCGCCGCCGTCACGCTTCTTTCCAATCGTATCAATCTCATCGATAAAGACAATACAGGGGGCTTTTTCATTTGCCTGTTTAAACAGATCCCTCACCTTTGCCGCTCCCATGCCGACAAACATTTCCACAAACTCCGAACCGGAAATCGAGAAAAACGGAACATGTGCTTCTCCGGCAACCGCCTTGGCAAGAAGGGTTTTTCCGGTTCCCGGAGGGCCTACAAGGAGTGCACCCTTGGGCAGAGTTGCTCCGATTTCGGCGTATTTCTGCGGATTGTGGAGAAAATCCACGATTTCTTTCAGCGCCTCCTTCGCCTCTTCCTGCCCTGCCACATCCGAGAAGGTTTTCCCGGTTTCCGTTTCCGCATAAATCTTTGCATTGGACTTTCCAAACGTCATCGCCGGATTGCCCATACTTCCCATCTTCTTCTGCAATGTCCGTCCTAAAAGCTGTCCGATAACAACAAACAGCACAATCGGCATAATCCACTGAACGAAAATGGTACTGAGAAGGGATGGCTGGGTGACAATCTCCTGCGAAAAGACAACTCCTGCATCCAGAAGGCGATCCGTCAGATTCGCATCCGGCCACAGCCCTGTCTTGTAGGCAGTAACCCCCCATTCCTTTTCCACATCCTCCTTAAGCGTAAACATCAGGCTCTCTCCGTCCTGATAAACCATGCCTACCTGCTTTGCTTCCACAAAATGCAGAAACTGATCGTAACTGACTTCTCTTACCGACCGTTCCATCATCTGAGGAACCAAAAACGTATTCAGCAAAAATACAACCAGAAGAACAATTCCATAATAGTAAAAAAATGACTTTCTGTGATTTTTATTCGTATTATTGTCTTTTACTCCCATGGTCAGACTCCTTTCTTTCAATAATCATATTAACACTATTTTTCCTATTAATTTGCAGCATCCTTCCTTATCTTTCAAAAACAGTTGATTTTGACGGAAATTTCGCATATAATAAAGACATAATTTTAAGAAAAGGTGAGGTGCTATGACAGAACAGTTTAAAAACCAGCTGCAGAGCGCAGGTGTAGATGTAAGCGGCGCTCTGAATCGTTTTATGAATAATGAAGGACTTTATGAACGTTTCCTTCGCAAATTTCCGGCAGATACAAGTTATCAGAATCTCCTAAATGCTATTGACAGCAGCGATTTTGAGGAAGCTTTTCGTGCTGCCCACACCTTAAAGGGCGTAGCCGGAAATCTGGGTTTTGACAACCTTTTAACTTATATTGTTCCCCTGGTGGAAGTTTTCCGCGATAAAAAATCGGACATCCCTTCCGACCAGCTTCAGGGTGCGAAGGATGAGTATCAGAAACTCCTTGACATTATTTCTGCAAATGCATAAATAACCTGCCGCTTAGAACACACTTCAAAAACACACTTAACATTCTGACTGAGCATATTTTGCTGCCAAAAAACATGGTAACAGCAGTAATATTTCCCTATACATAAGGATGGAACAGCCGCTAAAGCTTGTCCCATCCTTTTCGCATCATCCCTTATCCTCATTCATATCATCGGCTATCGCACCAAAGGTTCCGGTTACGGTCGAAACTGTTACCGCCACGACGAACAGCACCAGAAGAAGAATAAATCCCATAAAAGCTGCTAAAAATCCCATAATCTTTCTCCTTAATCTCTTTAAATTTGGCTGGATGAAAATGGCCGCCTGTTTTCGGCCTTATCCTGGGCAAAATATCTTTAAGCCCGGCATCGTACTTTTTAAGTTACTATTCACGTAGATCTGCGCACTTGCTGCGCTGACCGTAGGGCGACCATCGACAAAGACGATTTTCATGGATTTTTACCCGTTGCTGTGAACGTATGAACAGTAACCTTTTTAAAGTATAGCACAGAAAAACACGAATGAAAAGATTGAAATTAAAAAAAGATAATGCTATAATAAGTAGTAATTAAAACTACATGTTAGAAACATGATTAGCTCATATCTGCTTTTTCTATCCGCTGGTCATGTTATGGAGGAAGATTCATGACGTATAAAATTATTGGTGACAGCTGCCTGGACTTAACCGAAAAATTAAAAAAAGATTCTCATTTTCAGATGATTCCCCTGACCTTACAGGTGGGACAAACTACCATTGTTGACGACGAAAACTTTAACCAGAAAGAGTTTATCCAGTTGATGAAAAACAGCCCGGACTGCCCGAAAACGGCCTGCCCCTCTCCCGAAAGCTTTAAAGATGCCTACACATGCCCGGAGGAGAATATTTTTGTTATCTGCCTGTCGGAACATTTAAGCGGGAGTTATAACAGTGCTGTCCTTGGAAAAAGCCTTTATGAAGAAGAACATGGGAAGAAAAATATCTGTGTCCTCAGTTCTCATTCTGCTTCGGCCGGTGAGTTAAACCTTGCCCTGTATATCCGGGATTTATGCGAGCAGGGACTGCCTTTTGCGGAAATTGAAAAGAGAGCCGCGGCTTACCGGGATGATATGAAAACCTACTTTGTCCTGGAATCCCTGGATAATCTGCGCAAAAACGGACGTTTAAGCGGACTGCAGGCGTTTTTTGCCACAACCTTGAATATTAAGCCGATTATGGCGGGAGATCGGGGAGTGATTGTGAAGATCGATCAGGCCCGTGGAATCAGCAAAGCCCTTCAGCGCATGTGTGATCATGCGGTACAGTCGGTTGCGGATACGAAAGACCGGGTGCTGGTGATCGCCCACTGCAATTGTCCAAGTCGAGCCATGCTGGTAAAGGATGAGATGGAAAAGCGCGGGGGGTTTAAGGAGGTTATCGTTACCGAAACCGCAGGGGTGGCTACGGTTTATGCAAATGACGGGGGGATTGTGATTGCGTTTTAGGTGAATGTTCGCCTGCAAATGAGCGCAGGCGAACTCTTTTTATTCTACCCTTTTACTCGGCATCTTTCTTTCCGTTTTCAGCTAAAACCATCATAATCTCGTTGCTCCGGGTGATAAAACCGGTCATTCTTTCAGGAGTCAGGCTGCCGTGGCTCAGCTTAGCCAGATCGTAAAGCTGCTGGCAGATCTTGTCTACGGTTTCTCCCTCTTTATTTTCCAGGACGTACTGTACCAGAGGATGGTTGCTGTTTAATACCAGGGTTTCTCCGTTTCCTCCAAACATTGACGGGTCCATACCGCCGCCCATGCTGTACATCCGCATCATCTCCTGCATCCGGCGGGATTCTTCGGATATGGTGATCATGGAGGCTACGGTGGTGTCTTTCAGTTTTTCGGTTTTAACTTCCAGTTTGTCATTATTTAATGCTTTCTTTACCGCTGCGGACAGAGTTTCGGCATCAGCTTTTGCCTTTTCTTTGTCTTCTTCTGCGGTTTCTTCCTTGAAGATATCGGTTACATCGGTATCAATGCGCAGGAACTTCAGATTTTCGTTTTTCTGCTCTAACTGATTGATGAACGGGCTGTCAATGCTGTGCGGAAGGATTACGGCGTCCATGCCTTCTTTCTTAAACATATTGATATACTGGCTCTGTTCTTTTTCGTCGGTGACATAGAATACCTTGTCCGGGTGCTTTTCTTTATTCTTTTCTAAACATTCCGGCAGGGTCAGGTACTTGCCTTCCAGGTTTTTAAAGATAATATAATCCTTCATTTTTTCCTGGAATTTTTCGTCCTTGATGCAGCCGAACTTGATGAAAGGATTGATATCGTCCCAGTATTTCTCGTAGTTTTCGCGGTCGGTCTTGCACATGCCGGAAAGCTTATCGGCAACCTTCTTGGTAATATAGTCCGAAATCTTCTTGACAAAGCCGTCGTTTTGCAGGGCGGAACGGGATACGTTCAGCGGGAGATCCGGGCAGTCGATTACACCTTTTAAAAGCATTAAAAATTCAGGGATAACTTCCTTAATGTTATCGGCAATGAATACCTGGTTATTGTACAGCTTAATGGTTCCCTCAAGGCTCTCGTACTCTAAGTTAATCTTCGGGAAGTAGAGGATGCCTTTTAAGTTAAAGGGATAGTCCATGTTCAGGTGAATCCAGAACAGCGGCTCGCGATAGTCCATAAAGACTTTGCGGTAAAAGTCCTTGTACTCTTCCTCCGTACACTCGTTGGGGTGCTTGTTCCAGAGCGGGCTTACCTCATTTAACGCTACCGGGCGCTTGATAATTTTATATTTCTCTTTTGCCTGGGAAACTTCAACGACTTCCTTGGTTCCGTCCTCTTTTTCCTTTTCTTCGGTCTTTGCTTCCTCGACAATAGTTTCTACGATAGTGTCTTTATCGGTCAGTTCATCCTTTTCAATGGTTTCATACTGCGGGCCGTCGGCTGCATTGTCCAGGAAAATCGGAACCGGCATGAAGGAACAGTATTTTTCGATAACCTCTCTTGCGCGGTATTCGTTGGAGAACTCGGTGCTGTCTTCGTTCAGATAGAGGGTGATTTTTGTACCGATGGTTTCTTTGTCGCAGTCAGTCATTTCAAAGGATGTTCCGCCCTCGGACTCCCAGTGAACTGCTTTCGCGTCTGCCTGGTAAGACAAGGTGTCGATGGTTACTTTATCCGCTACCATAAATGCGGAATAAAAGCCCAGACCGAAATGACCGATAATCTGATCTTCGTTTGCTTTGTCCTTGTATTTTTCCATAAATGCCTGCGCACCGGAAAAGGCAATCTGGTTGATGTACTCTTCTACCTCATCTTCGGTCATGCCAAGACCATTATCCTCAAAAACAATGCTCTTATCGTTGGGGTTTACGGTTACCTGAATCTTGTACTCCATATCCTCCGGCTTTTCAAACTCTCCGATCAGTTCGAGCTTCTTTAACTTGGTGATCGCGTCACAGCCATTAGAAATCAGTTCCCGGTAGAAAATATCGTGGTCGGAATAAAGCCACTTTTTGATAATGGGGAATATGTTCTCGCTGTTAATTGATAAGCTTCCAGATTTTGCCATAATGCAACACTCCTTTTCTGCATGGTTCTATTGTTTTTTCGTTTTTACGTTTCACGGCTGTTTTTTTGTTCCACGGGATTTGTGGACAGTCTTTTTATGCCTCGCTCCTTATTCTAATACAGGTATAACAAAAAGTCAACAGGAAATTAGCACTCATTTTCATTGAGTGCTAGTAATTTTATAAAATATCTTGATTTTGTTGATAAATACAAAGTTTTTCTTTTGCCATAGGAAAAGGACAAAAAGTCCAACGGACAGGAATTGATAAGAGAATACGATTGACAGAGGATAACGCCCGGCCCCGGAAAATTGAAAGCACAATTTTTCACCCATTATCTTGTATATATCCCCTCATTATGCTAAACTTAAAGAAAACCACAAATTCCCGATTGGAGGCATAGGATGAAAAAATTTGATTTAAAAAGCTTTGCTGCCGGACTGCTCATCGGAACCCTGGGAATAACCACTGCATTTGCGGCAGCAGGGATTCTGTCTGCGGATCTGTGTGATACCAAGGTAACTCTGAAGGGTGCGCCTCTTTCCCTTAACCATCCTCTGATTTCTGTCACCATGGAAGACGGACAAGAACCAAAGCTGTACATGCCAGCCGATGAATTGCTGACAAGTTTAGGATATACGCTTCATTATGATAATGGAAAAAATACAGTGGATCTGCTTCCCGGAAATGCCAGCCTCCCGGATGCTGTCAGCTATGGGAATGGGGATTCGGTCATTGCTTTGACCAATCGCCCGGAACAACGAAATATTGCCGAATCCGGCGCTTTCCAGGCAGAGGATAATCAAACCTTAATCCTGGAAATTACCTCAGATATAAAAGGCGGCTCCGTAGATTTCTTCCTGTTTGACCCAAACGGAAAAGAACAGCACATTGTCATCGAGTCCTCTGACATAGTAAAAGAGATTCCCCTGGAAAAAGGACTGTGGAAGTATAATTGTTCCGGCATATTTAAGGAGGGCGGGAATGTGAAGCTTATAGGTACAATCCGGTAAACAGGGCACAGTCCGGGATAACTCTGCCTGCGCAGTATTTATTATTTTACAATTCTTTTTATTCAACGTTAAGAAAGGAAATTTATGGTTGCACTATCCATTGATGATTTAAAATCTTTTACCAAAAAACTCTTCCTGGGGACGGATTTCGATGATTTTTTATTAACCGAGGCAAAGATTGTTACCTTTAACAGTTTTACCATTGACGGTCACATCCGCCGGGGTTTTTACACGGAAGAGGAGGCCGGGGAACTTAAGCTGCAGGAATGTTCCTTCTGGAAAACCATCCGCCCGATTTGCTTTTCTCTAATTAAGGGTAAACGTCTGCCGGGAAGCTTCCACATCAGTCTGCAGGCAAATCATCAGCAAACGGAGGATTTTTTAACCTCCAGACAGATCCCTGCCGTATCCGGTGAACAAATCAAGGGGCTTTACCTGCACATCCGCTATGATGACGGGAAGCTTTTCTGTATCACGGGAAGCTCCCTGGCGATTTTTACGATGGACAAAACCTTAGATCGGGAATGGGATGCCTGGGTGGAGGAATTTCTTAAAAAAGCCGAAATTGCGGCTGTTCTGGAATAAATTACAGAACAAATATACCAAGCCTGCAACCACCATCCGGCTTACAGCATCCGTTATGCGAAAACCGCCGGCGCAGATAAGAAAGATTCCGTTAAAAATCTTAACAGGGTGGATTTTTCTGTAAAGCCAAAAAATACTTCCCAACTCAATCCGGGAAGTATTCCTGATATAATTCAAATAAATTTGTAGTTGTTGTATTTTCCTGTGTAACAAAGCTTACATCCTGCCATACCCGGCCGGAAACCGTAACCAGGTTATCTTCCAGAAAAGCATCATAGTATTCATGGAAGACGCTGTCCTTGCGCAGAAGCATCATCTCTTCTTTACGTGCAAGTGTAGCCTCCTGATCGTAGGGATTGTGACAGTAAAAAAGATAAAACCTGCCGTTATCCTCCATAATCTCGCTGATTTCGCCCTGGTTCATGGCAAACACGGTTTCTTCCATCCCGGCAGACAGTTCACCGCGCACGATTTCCCTTCGGATTTGTTCGTCTGTGCTGTTTGCCCGGGCAATGGCATCAAAATCGGCACCTTCACTCCGAACCGCCTGCCAGACTTCCCTGGCATTAAATTCATTATCCAGAACAATCTGCGATACTTCAACGACCTTCGCCTCATTATCACTGATCTCTAAATCGGCATTCTTCGTCAGCACATCCACCGTCTTACAGGCCAGATAATATTCCTGGTACAGGTTGAGGACATCATCCGATCCGGCCCCCGTGTAGGCTTTATCCGCCTCGGTAAGCTGGCTGTAATAGTCCTGGGCCAGACGGCGGAGCTGTTCCATCTCCCCGTTATCCAGGGTTATTCCATACTCCTGTGCCATTGCGCCGATCCTTTTTAAATCCACCATAAACTGCTTAATCTGTTCCAGAAGATATTCCTGAAAGGTTGTCCCGTCCTCCACTACGGCAATATCCCAGATCTGACTGGTATAAATCTGCTCATAGCGGTTTCTCTCCGTTGCCACAACCAGCATGATTTCCGGTCGGCGAAGTGTTACACCGATTTCTTTTTTTACCGTAACCGGCGGTCTGGCTTTACAGCCTGCAGCCAGCAGCACCATGATCAGTACCAGACACCAAAGCCTTAACACCCTGCTTATATTCCTCATGCACACAACCCTCTGCATACGCTATAACAGCCGAAGCACCTTTAACACTCCGTCACGGACATTGGTATCTGCCTGGAAACGGGCGGCAGCTTTCACTTCCTGCCGGGCATTGCCGATAGCATAGCTGTAGTAAGCCCTTGCCAGCATCTCCACATCGTTCATCTGATCGCCAAAAGCCATGGTTTCTTCCGGGAGAATATCCAGGCTTTCCTGAATCTTCTGAATAGCCGCCCCTTTATTTACACCCAGGGCCATGCAGTCCATCCACATATCCCCCGATATGGTAATCTTTAACAGATCCTGATATTTTTTCCGGATGGCAGCCGTGCTTTCCTCTACGCCGTGTTTTTTATAGGCGGAAACCTTAATAAACTCGTCTGGAACCTTCGTAACATCAGCAACCTGCTTTACCTCAAAGCGGTAACAGTCCACCAGCCACTGGACAAGTTCTTTATTCTCGGTTTCAAGGTAGACCACATCCGGCCCGCTTAAAACCACATCCAATTCCTTATTCGCCCTTATCTCCTCCACAATAGCCAGAGCAAGTTCCCGCCGAATAGGGTTTAAAAATAAGTTTCGGCCATAGCAGCCGACATAAGCTCCATTGTCCGAAACGTAAAAAATTTTTTCCTTTATCGGATAGAAAATCCGTTCAATACTGTGCCACTGACGCCCGCTGGCGGCGGCAAACTGAATGCCCTTTTCCCGAAGCCGGAGAATCTCCTTATAGTACTCCGGATTCAATGTATTTTCCCCGTCCCGAACCAGTGTGCCGTCAATATCCGATACAATCAGCTTAATCATATCTGACCTCCTCCAAAACGCCCAGCGTTTTCAGTTCCTGGTAAAGCCTTCCCACCGGAAGACCCACAACATTATTATAATCGCCGTGGATTTCCTTAATATAAGCGGCAAATTTCCCCTGAATACCGTAGGCTCCTGCTTTATCCATCGGTTCTCCGCTTTCCGTATAACGGTAAATCTCTTCTTCGGTCATGGGAAACACAGAAACGTCCGTACATGCAGAAAAGCTGGTCAAAGTTTTCTTTGTTCCCCCGGCGGTAACGGTTACACCGGTGTACACCTGATGCACCTGTCCCTGAAGCTGCAAAAGCATCTCCACGGCCTCCTTGTGGTTTGCAGGCTTTCCCAGAATCTTTCCCTGAACGGCAACCACCGTGTCTGCACCAATCACCAGCGTATCCTCACCGTATCTGGCCGCAACCTCCTGAGCTTTTTTTCGGGATAACTCCAGCACCAGCCGATCCGGCTGTGTTTCTTCCACATCTTCCTCAGCCATACTGGGCATAATCTCAGGCTTTAAACCAATCTGGCGCATAAGCTGGCTTCTCCTTGGCGAAGCCGAAGCTAAAATTAAACGTCGTTTCATTAATCTATTTGCTCCATTTCTATTCTTAAAGTTACTTCTTTTAAAGTTACTTCTGTTAAAAAATATTTATCAACCGGATAAATGCCTTTTTTAATAAACCTTCAGCCGTCCAATCACCTGTTCCTTTTCTTCTCCTTCGTCCGGCTGACGGTGACGCTGCACATACAGGGTATAGGTGAAATCACAGAAATAAAAACTTACCAGCGCCAGAGCCGTCACCTTTTCATAGGTTTCAGGAATATAACCCACCATGCGGTTGACAAAGCCATTTAAAAAACGGAAGAAGAAAATCCCCAGAAATCCCCAGGCAATACTGCTCTCCAGGCAGATAATTCCTTTGTAATTAAATGGCTTATGGCTGTAATCCCACCAGAACGAGCCAAAAAGGCGGATCATCATATGTGCCGTTACCAGTTCCATGGATGTAGCCATAATCGTTGTGGCAAAATAAAGCTTAATTGTCTGTGAAGCAAAAGGCTGCAAAAACAGACAGGCACCCAGGGCACCAAAACCATAGATAATGCAAAAGGGCCCATGACCAAAACCCCGGTTAATCACCGGCGTGCGATATTCATAGCTGAGGACAACACACTCCAGCAGATAGCCAAAAAAACTAAACACAAAAAAACAATTAATTAAATGATAGACATTCACAAAAATTTCTCCTTTCCCCTCTGCAGTCCACCTGACGCTTAACCTACACTTTAACTTGTTCAGTATAATATGGCTCCAGAAAAAAGGCAAGAACGAAATTCTTACATTTTCCTCATTTTCCTTATTTTTTTCAACTTGCAGCCTGGGATTTCATGATGAATGCTTCGCCCCAGATGAATACTTCACCCTAATCCAGCAATAGACGCTCTACATCCAGCATCCCCCAGCCCTGCTGGTTATGGGGAAGCCCCAGATCCACTGCCCGCTCCATGATCCGCAGCTTCACATCCTTATTCGTCATCCAGGGATATTTTTCCAGGAGAAGGGCTATTGCCCCGGATACTAAGGGCGTACTCATGCTGGTGCCGCTCTTAATCTGGTACTTGGAGGGCATATTGGAACAGCTGATAATCTTTGAACCGGGTGCCACAATATCCGGTTTTAAGATACAGGACTCGGTCGGTCCCCTTCCGGAATAATCCACCATCCGGTTTCCCATTACAAAAATAGCCTGGTTATCGTCGGAACTTCCCACGGTAATCGCCTTTCGGCTGATTCCCGGCGTGGTTATGGTCATGGCCTTCGGCCCCTGGTTTCCTGCGGCAATCACCATGACCAGTCCGTCATCCCAGGCGGCATCCACCCCCTTAACCAGGGCAGAATCCTCCCCCATCACCTTGCGGTTAAAAGAACCTACGGAAATATTGACAATGCGGATGCCGTACTTCTCTCGGTTCTCCCTCACCCAGCGAAGCCCTTCCAGCACATCCGTGGCAAATCCGTTCCCCTTTCGATCCAGAACCTTTACGCAAATCAGCCGGCACTCCGGTGCCATCCCCTGGAAACGCCCGCCGGAAGCCTGGCCGTCCCCGCCGATAATGCCGCAGACATGGGTTCCGTGCGAATTATCATCATAAGGATTTCTCCGCCCCCGAAGCATATCCTGAAAAACCACCACCCGATCGCGGATATCCTGATGAAGAAAAACGCCGGTATCTAAAACGGCAACACCCACATCTCTTCCCGTAATCCCGTATGAAAAAGCATTTCCCCAGCCTATTTGTCTTTTTACCTGCTCCATGTCCCCTCTCCCCGGTACATCCTGTCGAACAATGTACTGGCATGATCACACACTCTTATTGATAGGATATTCCTGATTTTGCCGGCGGGTTACTGTGAACACACGCAAAGCATAATCCCCTTTTAAAATCAGCCTGGCAAAAGCCCGACAAAAAGATAAAAATACATTGAAATTACGCTTATATCGTGATAAAGTATAAAGAGCACAAACTATATTTATACAGAAGGGATCTTATTTCCATGACGATTGATCATAAATTTGCAATTAAAAAATTACAGAAACTAGATGGATTTTTTACGGCTTTTTCCCCGCTCACCCGTATGCCCTATATTCACTGTGATGAGGAAACCTTTGACGATCAGGTTTATCTTTTCTCCTCGGAAGAGATGTGCAAGGAATTTGTAACCGCAGAAAATGAAAAGAAAAATCCGGTTGTTCTTATGAAAATTCAGCAGCCTCAGATGAACGGCTTTTTAAACAGCCTCTATGCATTAGATGTCAATATGGTGATTTTCCGTGACGATGCAGGCGAAAACCGGCTGGAGCTTGAAGAACTGGCTAACCGCCCGGATATGGAGAAGCTTGCAAAGGAAAAAATTCCTATTATGAACCCGCGGCTCACCCTGACCATGATTTATTTTCTTCAGGAACTGCGCCGCCCCATAAAGCACGATATGGCACATCTGCGTGAACTCGAAGAAGAGATGATTGCCAACCTGGTAAAATCAAACTTTATCCTGGCGGTAGAAGCTATGCAGGGAGAAAATTCCGAAGAACCAACCAAAGTAAATCTTAAAAACATTAAAATTCCTTATATAAAAAATAAAGAGGGCGATATTTATCAGCCTCTTTACTCGGATTTTTCAGAGTTCCGCAAATATGCCGGCCCCAATGCCCCAAAGCTGCGCATATCCAGTTTAAGCTTTTATCAGCTTCCTCAGTTTTTAATTAAGGACTCCAAGGGCTTTGTTATTAATCCGGCGGGAACCAACCTTGTACTTACCACGGAGCAAATCCAGAGGATTGTAAGCGCCTACCGTTAGTTGTTTGTGCGGTACTTCATGCATTCCCATGCATCGGAGCAGAACCCGGTTTTCGGTTGGGAAAAAATTAAGAATTTCTTCATAATCTGTTTAAGTAACATTCAATCTTTTTATCCGATGCTGTGCTATACTTTAACTATAAGAAATGCACCGGATAAAAACCTTTGAAATTCCTTTTTGAACTTGAAATGCACAAGTGCAGGCCCCGTGACGTCACACACGGGGTTTTTTCTTTGTATTTGCATTTTTTCCTGTCTTTTTTCATTTTTGTTTATTATGTCCGTCTTTTTGCACCTCTGCCCATGTTCAGTTACATCCTAATCGACCGCCCTGCAGCTCTTTCTCTCCACAAGCCGATGGGGAACGATAATCTTGGTTGCCAAGAGGTTGGGGTTTTCAATATGGTTCATCAGCTGCGAGGCAGCCTCAATCCCCAGCTGGTAGGAATTGACATCGATGGATGTCAGCTGCGGTGAGGTAATCCGGGCCAGAAGGGAATTATTAAAGGAAATAATGGATAAGTCTTCCGGTATGGACATACCTGCCCGCAGACAGACCTGTTCTAAGGCAACGGCAAAAATATCGTCGCTGACCACCATCGCCGTGGGGCGCTCCGGGCTTTCCAGCAGTTCTTTAATGCGCTCCGAGTTTCCTTTAGTGACGGAAGTCAGTTCCAGACAGTATTCCGGGCGCAGGGCAATCTGATGTCGGGTCAGGGCAAGCTGATAGCCCGCCTTTCGATCTGCGGAGAACATCAGACTGCTTTCACTGCCCAAATAGGCAATCTTTTTATGGCCCAGGCTAAGAAGGTATTCCGTAGCCTCCTGCCCCGCCAGTAAATTATCGTTATCGATATAAATCGTCTGGTTGACATACTGGTAGGCTTTTCCAATCAGGACATAGAGCAGTCCTTCATTATATAAATACTCCAGAATCGGATCCTGATTTTTAACGTACAATAAGATAAAACCATCCACCTGACCGTTCTGCACCATGGTCTGAATAACCTGAAACAATTCCTCCTCATCCTTCCCGGTCATCACCGTGCTGATCACCTGGCGGGGATTGCAGAACTGACTGATTCCCCGAATAGCTTCCAGATAAAAGGAATTTTCATAGGTTTCCTTCTGCGAAGGCGGCAGGATAATACCAATGGTTTTCTGTACAAGACCTGGTGAAACCGCCGGGGAAGCCGCCGCGGAAGTCCCGGGCTCATAGCCAAGCTGCTGCATCGCCTGACGCACTTTTTCTTTGGTTTCTTCACTGATGGAGGGATTATTTTTGCAGGTTCTGGATACCGTAGAAGGAGATACTCCTGCAAGCGCCGCCACTTCCTTAATTGTCACTGCCATAAATGCATCCTCGCTTTACTTTATTTTACTTGAATTGTAAATGTAAACACCTGGAAAGTCAATCCGGTCATGCAATTTTTCATCCTTTTTTCATAATTATGCCCGTGCAACAAAGTGCAAAATAGTGCAAAAATAATATAAGTTTGCATACCATCCGTTTTGCCAGAATTATTCTTCTCCTATTATTCCATATATTCCCTTATTCATTCAGCAATATTCACCAAATAACCAGCCTGTTTTTTATTAATTTTCACCTTTTTAAAACTTTATTGCAAAATCTATTGCAATTTTTATGCAAACATAGTATATTGATTGCAGTTAATTGCGTAATGTTTTGGTGCAACTTTACACAAACAATAGAAAATGTATAGGAGGTTTGGTATTATGAGTAACGCAGAAAAAATCCGCATTCTTTCTCCGGCTACCGGTCAGCTTGTTCCCCTGGATCAGGTTCCTGATCCGGTGTTTTCGCAGAAGATTATCGGCGACGGTATTGCGGTCATTCCCAGTGATGAAACCATCGTCAGCCCGGTGGACGGCGAAGTTGTTTCCGTCGCTGAAACACTCCATGCCTATGGTTTCCGCACAAAAGAAGGGGTTGAACTGCTGATCCATATCGGACTGGAAACCGTAGCCTTAAAAGGTGCCTGCTTTAAGCCCCTGGTCAAGGTCGGGGATCAGGTTAAAGCCGGAACCCCCGTGGCAGAGGTTGACTTAAACTTTCTTAAAGAAAAAGAACTAAACCCCATCACCCCTATTTTAATCTGCGGCGGGGCTGAGGGACTTTGCTTAAGCTACGGCGAAGGCAGCGCCAAAGCCGGAGAAACGGAAGTGCTTGTCCTCTCTGCTTCTGCCAAAGAAAATCCGGTTCAGGAAACCACAGAAAGCACAAAGACTGCATCTGCGCCAAAAGAATCCTCTGCGGCTTCCGGCAGTCCGTCTTCTGCGGGAAAGAACGATTCCGAAGAAAAGAAGGACGGCAAAAAAATTAAAATTAATTTTGACTTCCTCCAGAAACTGGGCAAGGTTTTAATGGCAGTTATCGCCGTAATGCCGGCTGCCGGCCTGATGATCAGCCTTGGAAAACTGGTACAGATGGCAGGCGCGGATATGCACATGATTTTCATGGTGGGGAGCACCATGGAAAATATCGGCTGGGCAGTGATTAATAACCTTCATATCTTATTTGCCGTAGCCATCGGCGGTTCCTGGGCCAAGGAGCGCTCCGGCGGCGCGTTCGCTGCGGTAATCGCCTTTGTCCTGATTAACTGTATTACCGGTGCCATCTTCGGCGTAACGGCAGCGATGATCAATGACCCGGACGCCGTTACCCACACTCTTTTCGGGCGTGAAATCCTGGTCAACGGCTATTTTACCTCCGTTCTTGGTGCCCCTGCGCTGAATATGGGTGTATTTGTGGGAATTATCTCTGGATTTACCGGCGGAATCATTTATAATAAGTACTATAATTACCGCAAGCTTCCCGATGCCCTGGCCTTCTTTAACGGCAAACGCTTCGTTCCTATGGTTGTTATCGTGTGGTCGGTGATTATCTCCTTAGGGCTTGCTGTCGTATGGCCGGTTGTCCAGACAGGAATTAATAACTTCGGTGTGTGGATTGCCAACTCTTCTTCCACTTCACCGGTACTGGCTCCCTTTATCTACGGAACCTTAGAGCGGCTTTTGCTTCCCTTTGGACTTCACCATATGCTGACAATTCCGATGAACTATACCTCTTTTGGCGGAACCTACACCATCCAGACCGGAATCAATGCCGGATCGCAGGTTTTTGGTCAGGACCCGCTGTGGCTTGCCTGGGTAACGGATTTAATTAACTTCCAGGATGCCGGAAACACCGCCGCCTATTCGGAATTAATGGCTACCGTTATCCCTGCCCGCTTTAAGGTAGGACAGATGATCGGCGCTACCGGCCTGCTTTTAGGTATTGCCCTTGCCATGTACCGCCGGGTAGAGCCCGATAAAAAACAGCGCTACCGCTCCATGTTCTTTTCCACCGTACTTGCCGTATTCCTCACCGGTGTAACCGAGCCGCTGGAATTTATGTTTATGTTCTGCGCCCTTCCGTTATACATCGTCTATGCGGTACTGCAGGGCTGTGCATTTGCCATGGCGGGAATCCTTCCCCTGCGGCTTCATTCCTTTGGAAATCTGGAGTTTATCACCCGTGTTCCCATGTCCTTAAAGGCAGGGCTCTGCGGTGATTTAATTAATTTCATCCTCTGTGTTCTGGTATTCTTTGCCGTTGGCTACGGTGTTGCCTATGTCATGATTGGCAAGATGAAATTTGCAACCCCCGGACGTCTGGGCAATTATACGGATGAAGGCGAGGACGAGGCAGGCGCAGCGCCCTCTGCGGCAAAAGGAAGCTCCGGCGGAAACAGCCAGGCCGAGCGCATTATCGCCCTGTTAGGCGGACGGGAAAATATTACCCTGGTTGACGCCTGCATGACCAGACTTCGCGTCACGGTTAAAGATCCGGCAAAGGTTGCCGAACTTGCCGACTGGAAAGCGGAAGGAGCCTTGGGCCTGTTAAAGAAGGATAACGGCATTCAGGCGATTTACGGGCCGAAGGCCGACGTGTTAAAATCGGATATTAATGATATCCTTTGATAAGCTTTTAGCAATACGGTAAAAACACCACACAAACATCCAGAAAGAACGAAAAGAAAGGAAGTTCCGGCGATGAAACTTTTAACCTTAAACACCCACAGCCTTGCAGAAAAACATGCCGACGAAAAACGTGAGATTTTTGCAGAAATGATTGCACAGGAACTTCCCGATGTTTTTGCCCTTCAGGAGGTCAACCAGAGAATCGAGGAAGATCCGGTTTTGATGGACGGCAATCCGCAGTATATCCCGTGCCGGGGTTTTTCGGGGCCTGTGCGCAGGAGAAACCACGCCCTTTCTCTGGCAGAACTTCTTAAAGAGAAAAACTGCCCCTATTTCTGGACCTGGGTTCCGGCAAAAATCGGCTATGGAATCTATGAGGAAGGGCTTTCCCTGTTCTCCCGCTCTCCCATCGAACAGACCGAGCAGCTTTTTATCAGCCGGAATCAGGATTTTTCCAACTGGAGAACAAGGAAAAGCCTGGGCATAAAGACACGGGGCGAATGGTTTTACTCCGTCCATATGGGCTGGTGGAAGGACGAGGAGGAACCGTTTGCCCGGCACTGGGACTGTCTTAGCCAACATCTGCAAACTGCAAAATCCGAACAGGAAACCATCTGGATCTGCGGTGATTTTAACAGCCCGTCCGATGTTTTGGGCGAAGGCTACAGCTATGTGAAGGATTCCGGATGGCAGGATACCTATGAACTGGCAAAAGAAAAAGATTCCGGGATTACGGTCAGCGGCGTTATCGACGGATGGCGCAACCAGAACAGAAAAGAAATCGACGAGGGGATGCGTATTGATTATATCTGGTGCAGTAAAAAGAGGGCTGTCCGTCAGTCCCGGGTCGTATTCAACGGAAAACATTATCCCATCGTGTCCGACCATTACGGCGTGATGATAGAAACGGAGGAAATATCATGATTCGAGGAGCTGGCATCCTTATGCCGATTACCAGCCTGCCGTCTAAGTACGGCATCGGCTGCTTTTCGCAAAGTGCTTATGATTTTATCGACTGGCTGAAGGAAGGCGGACAGCGCTACTGGCAGATCCTTCCCTTAGTTCCCACCAGTTTTGGAGATTCCCCCTACCAGTCCTTTTCCACCTATGCGGGAAATCCCTACTTTATCAGTCTGGAGGAACTTATCGAAGAAGGCGTGCTGACCAAAAAAGAATGTGAAGACGCAGATTTCGGCGACGATCCCAAAGACATTGACTATGAAAAAATGTATGAAAACCGCTGCTCTCTTCTCTACAAAGCCTACGAGCGCAGCAGTATCAGCGAAAATCAGGATTATCTTCGGTTTATGGAAGAAAACGGCTGGTGGCTGAAGGACTATGCCCTGTTTATGGCGGTAAAGGAGAGGTTCGACGGAAAGCCCTGGACGGAGTGGGCCGAAGACATCCGCCTTCGCTGGGCCAATGCCATGGACTATTACCGGCGGGAAATGTATTTTACCATTGAATTTCACCAGTATCTTCAGTTTAAGTTCTACCAGCAGTGGACAAAACTAAAAGCCTATGCCAATGCCCGGGGAATCCAGATTATCGGGGATATTCCCATCTATGTCGCCATGGACAGCGCCGATGCCTGGGCACACCCGGAGCTGTTTCAATTAGATGAAAACAATGTTCCGACCGCCGTAGCCGGATGTCCGCCTGACGGCTTTTCCGCCACAGGCCAGCTCTGGGGCAATCCGCTCTACCGCTGGGATTACCACGCACAGACCGGATTTTCCTGGTGGATCGAGCGCCTGCGTTACTGCTTTAAGCTTTATGATATCCTGCGGATTGACCATTTCCGCGGCTTTGACGAATACTACTCCATCCCTTACGGTGCCAAAACCGCTGCCAACGGAACCTGGGAAAAAGGGCCGGGAATCCATCTCTTTCACCGGATGAAGGAAGTCCTTGGCGAACGGAAGGTTATTGCCGAAGATTTAGGCTATGTCACGGATTCCGTAAAGCAGTTGGTTGCCGATACAGGATTTCCGGGGATGAAAGTTCTGGAATTTGCCTTCGACTCCCGGGATACGGGCTGCACGAACGATTACCTGCCCCACAACTATCCCGAAAACTGCGCCGCCTACACCGGAACGCACGATAATGAAACCCTGGTCGGATGGTTTAACAGCATTACAAAAGAAGAAATGGAAAATGCAAGAGATTACCTCTGCGATCACTATACGCCGAAAAAACATCTGCACTGGCCCTTTATCAGCCTGGTAATGCGCAGCCGGGCAAACCTCTGCATTATCCCGATCCAGGACTATCTTGGCTATGACAACACCAGCCGGATGAACCGCCCTTCCACCGTGGGAATAAACTGGCGGTGGAGGATTACCGAAAAAGAATTAAGCAAAGAACTGCAGAAAGAAATCTTCAATGCAGCAAAACGTTATGGACGAATTTAAGCCAATAACTGCCATTATCCTATATGCCGAAAAGGAGGACGCCAAAAAGCGTCCTCCTTTTCCTCAACATTTCTTTCTCAATACTTCTTCAGCAAATCACAAAAATCAAAGGTTGCAAAATAATCCTTCGGTGTTTCTGCCCGGCGGATTAACTCCACGCTTCCATCCTCTTTCAAAAGAAGTTCCGCGGAGCGAAGACGTCCGTTATAGTTATATCCCATGGCAAAGCCGTGCGCACCCGTATCGTGGATAACCAGATAATCGCCCATGGCAATCTCGGGAAGCATACGATCCACGGCAAACTTGTCATTATTTTCACAAAGCGATCCTACAATATCGTACTTATGATCGCAGACGGCCTCTTCCTTCCCGGCAACTGTGATATGATGGTAGGCCCCGTACATCGCCGGGCGCATCAGGTTTGCCGCACAGGCATCCACGCCGATATACTCCTTATAGGTGTGCTTTTCATGAATTGCCTTTGTGACCAGACAGCCGTAGGGCCCGAGCATAAAGCGCCCGCACTCCGTACAGATAGCAACATCGCCCATGCCTTCGGGAACCAGCACTTCTTCATAAACTCTGCGCACGCCCTCGCCGATGGCCAGGATATCGTTCGGTTCCTGCTCCGGGCGGTAAGCAATCCCCACGCCGCCGGAAAGGTTGATAAACTCTGCCGAAATCCCGGTTTCCTTCTTCACCCGCACCGCCAGTTCAAACAAGGTTCTGGCAAGCATGGGATAATAGTCATTCGTCACGGTATTGCTGACCAGAAAAGCATGAATGCCAAAGTGTTTTGCCCCTTTTTCTTTTAAGATCTTATACGCCTCTATCAGCTGGGCTTCGGTCATCCCGTACTTGGCATCACCCGGATTATCCATAATGCCGTTGCTGATCGTATAGACCCCGCCGGGATTAAAGCGGCAGCTCACCGTTTCGGGGATGGCACCTAAAGTTTCTTCCAGGCAGGCAATGTGCGTAATATCATCCAGATTAATCACCGCCCCCAGCTTATGAGCCATAGCAAACTCCTCCGGCGGCGTATCATTGGAAGAAAACATAATCTCCTTTCCCGAAAACCCGCAGCCCTCGGACAGCATCAGTTCCGTAGCCGACGAACAGTCCGTCCCGCAGCCCTCTTCCTTTAATATCTTTAAGATAAACGGATTAGGCGTCGCCTTCACCGCAAAATACTCTTTAAATCCCGGGTTCCAGGCAAATGCCTGATGAAGCTTCCTTGCATTCTCCCGGATTCCCTTCTCGTCATACAGGTGAAACGGCGTGGGAAACTTTTCTGCCATCTCCTGAATCTGTTCCAGGGAAACAAACGGTCTTTTTTCCATCATGTACTCTCCTCTGCGTCTTGTTGCTGCTCACACGTTCACAGCAGCATTTCTTCCATCGATTGGGCTTAGTTTTTTCTTTTCCATTGCCCAAGTCGATACTTTTTTCCTTGGCTTAAGCCTCTTCCCTACTCGATAGGAACTACCCGCATAATATTTGTCTGCGTCGCCGGCTCATTCCTCTTTGCATAGGACACAACGCCCGCAGTAATCACCGCCAGATCGCCTTCCCTGACAATCCCTTTCTCTTTCAGTTCTTCTAAGGAATATTCAATCAGTTCGTCGGTAGACTCCGCACGCTTTGACCAGAGCGGCTTCACGCCCCAGTAAATCATCATCTGCCGCACTGCGGACAGGCTGGGCGACATCCCGATAATCTGCGAAGCCGGACGCCACTTGGAAAGCATCTTTGCCGTATAGCCGGAAATCGTCGGCGTGACAATCACCTGCGCATGGAGATCATCTGCCGTCGCCACCGAAGAATAGCACACTGCATTGGAAATATGGTGCCCGTTCTTGGCAAATACATGGCGGTTGCGGTAGGAACTGTAGTCTAAGTGGGACTCGGTATCGCTTACAATGGTCGCCATCATCTTTAAGGCTTCAATCGGGTATTTTCCCATCGCCGTTTCCCCGGAAAGCATAACCACATCGGTTCCGTCATAGACCGCATTTGCCACATCCGTTACCTCGGCTCTGGTCGGGCGCGGGTTGCGGATCATGGAATCAAGCATCTGGGTTGCCGTAATCACCACCTTGCAGGCTTCATTACAGCGTCCGATAATCGTTTTCTGGATGTAGGGAACCTTCTCCGGCGGAATCTCCACACCCATATCGCCGCGGGCCACCATAATGCCGTCTGCGGCAGCAATAATCTCATCTAGGTTATCAATACCTTCCGCGTTTTCAACCTTGGCAATAATCTGCATATTTG
>ERZ808037.666-NODE-666-length-29281-cov-7.645528_pt1 | contig 29281 bp, 30 predicted proteins | sample MGYA00380190_ERZ808037 | MGnify/ENA primary metagenome ERZ808037 (study PRJEB31490, sample SAMN06133399) | mouse gut metagenome | isolation source: J9 | host: mice | place: China: Chengdu | collected 2015-05 ...
TTTTGCAGTAGGCGATGTGGGTGCGGGCCTCCTTCACCTGCTGATCCGGGGGATAGCCGTCCCCATCTTTGGCCAGCAGCTCCCGGATCACGGCGTTCAGGCGGCTGTCATCGTCCACCAGGGCGAAGGGCTCAGTGCCCTTTTTCCCCGCATAATAGCGGATCGCCACCGCGCACAGGCCGTTGATGGTGCGGAAGGTGAGCTTGTCCGCGTGTTCTTCACCGAAAAAGCGGACGAACCGGGCTTTCATGTCCTTGGTGGCGGCGACGGTGTATGTAACAGTGAGGATGTTCTCCGGGCGGATGCCTTTGCAGTAGATCATGTACCCCAGGCGGGTGACCAGCACGGTGGTCTTGCCGCTCCCCGGCACTGCCAGGAGCAGAACCGGGCCCTGCACCTGCCGCACCGCCGCCTCCTGTTGGGGGTTGAGCCGGACATGGTATTGGGTTTTGAATTCGCTGTATGTCATGGATCCGCCCTCCGCCATACCGAAAATGCCCCCGGCTAATTTTCCGGGGGCATCATTATAACACAGAAAGAAGGAATTCACAATTTTCATTTGGGACTTTGTGGCCTCCACCGTCCTGGACGAGCTGCTGGACTGGGCGTACAGCCAGGCGGTGGGTTTTCTGGGGGCCTTTTTCGCCCTCATGGGCAGCATGGGGGTGGAGCTGTTCGACCTGCCCTGGGTGCAGGCCGTGGTGCGGTTTTTCTCCCAGCTTGGCTGGGCCCTGTTCGGGGTAAGCCTGGTGGTGGCCTGCTTTGAGTTCGGCATCGAATACTCCTCGGGCCGGGGCAATATCCGTCACACCGCCATTAACTGCCTCAAGGGATTCCTGGCGGTGAGCCTGTTCTCCACCGTCCCCGTCCGGCTGTATGCCCTGTCCGTGTCCTTGCAGGCCAGCTTCACCGCGGGCATCACCGGGCTGGGCGACGTCGGTGCGCTGGGACAGGATCTGATCGATAAACTGACCACCCCGGACGGGCTCGTCGCCTCCGGGGTGGATTTCATTTTCGACGGACCCGCCTTCAACCCCGTCATGATGCTGTTCTGCGTCATCCTGATGGCCTACGCCGTGCTGAAGGTATTCTTCGCCAACCTGAAGCGGGGCGGCATCCTGCTGATCCAGATCGCGGTGGGCGCGCTGTATATGTTCAGCGTCCCCCGGGGCTACAGCGACGGCTTCACCCAGTGGTGCAAGCAGATCGTGGGCCTGTGCCTCACCGCTTTTTTGCAGGCCACTATTTTGACGGCGGGGCTGATGGTGTTCAGCGACCACGCCCTGCTGGGGCTGGGCCTGATGCTGTCCGCGGGTGAGGTGCCCCGGATCGCCGGGGCCTTCGGGCTGGACACCTCCACCAAGGCCAGCCTCACCTCCGCCGTCCACACCGCCCAGATGGCGGTGAGCACCACCAAGGTCATCGCCAACGTAGTTGGCGGAAAATAATCCAGAGGAGAAAACCATTGATGCGAAAATTGGTATACATTGCTTCGCCGCTGTCCGGGGACGTGGAGACAAACCTCCATTTCGCGCGGCAGGCTTGCCTGAACGCCATCTCGCAGGGGGCCACCCCCTTCGCGCCCCATCTGCTGTATCCCCAGATGCTGGATGACCATGACCCTGCCCAGCGGGAGTTGGGGATGAGGATGGGAAATCAGATGCTGTCCCTATGCGACGAGCTGTGGCTGTGCGGCGATATCGTCAGCCCCGGTATGGCCAAAGAGCGTGAACTGGCCGATAAACTGGACATCCCCGTGCGGCGTGTCAGCATGGATGAGATCCTCTACCGGCCTCCCGATGAATTGTGCTGGGAGGAAGGGCCGGAGCAGCCCCCCGGCCCCACCATGGACGCGCCATGTTGACCATGGGTTCCATCTTCGACGGCATCGGCGGCTTCCCCCTGGCGGCGGTTCGCAACGGCGTCACCCCCGTCTGGGCCAGCGAAATCGAGGCGTTCCCCATCCGTGTGACTCAAAAACACTTCCCCGGCATGATCCATGTGGGGGATATCACCAAGCTGGACGGGGCCAAACTGCCCCCGGTGGACATCATCTGCGGGGGCAGCCCGTGCCAGGATTATGCCGAGGAAAAAGTTATCCCGAGGATAGAAGCGGAGCCCCTGTATGGCAGGGTTTTCGCAAAAATTCTCGGGATAATTAAGTTGTACTATAAAACTTTGAGGGAAGATGTACTTACTGAGGCAGAATAAGACCACCTAAATGCCCGGAAGAAGAATTCTCTGGGGGGGTGTGTTGTTTCTGAATAGCACACAAAGAAATTCGAAACTTGTTGTTGACATTTTAAACTAATCGTGCTATTCTTAACAGGAAGGTAAGACCTGTACCTTGACAATCGAGAGCAATGCAAAGCCCCTCGTCACAGTAAAGGTGAAAGGGGGCACTCCGTATGTGTAAGTCGTTTAAAAGCGCACGGGACAAGTTTTTACAGCTTTGGGAGCAGGCTGTTCTGCTTCACCAGCGTTTCAAGACCGAGCCATCATGGCAACTTGCTTGGGATCTGGCAAAGCTGGCGTTCCGCCTGATATTCCAATTGGTCAGGCTGTACATCTTGTTCCATTAGTGCGTCAGCGGGGTGTCGGTTTTACAGCTTCAAACCGACACCCCGCTATCGAATACGGAGTGATTCTTCCAATTACCGCAACCAAATCTATCCTTTCTACCATCTTTCTTTGTACTATTTTAAATCACTTACAAGAAAAGGATAATAACTTCATAAAAACTTAGGAGGTATGCACCGATGAAAGAAAAATGGAACTTTCCTGCATTAAGTAGACCACCCTGTGTCAATCCTTTGGCTGTATCCAAAGGGCAGATTGAAGAATAAACGCGCATCTATGAAACAGAACTTAACATATCCTGTTTCATAGTGTCGAACTGTCAAAGATCTATCGAATTTGTGCAAACAACCGAGGGGCTTTACCTTGTTCTTGATTTGATACAGGATTTTGAATTTTGTTACAATTTCATACGAAAAATATTTGCAACAAGGAGAGTGTTAGATGGAAATTTAGCAATCTTTAGCATGGGAGGAAAAAATATTATGAATTCTGAACGACCGGAAAATAATGTCTATCGTTTACTTCGCATTGCTCGAGATCTAAAAATAAAAGATGTTGCGGAAGCCGTTGGTGTCACCCCTGCGTATATTAGCGCGATTGAAGCTGGAAAGCGTGAACCAGCATTGGATAAGATACCAGCCTATGCAAAAGCATTGCAAGTAGATGAAAATACACTTTTCTATTTTAGAGATACCTGTAGTAAACCAGGAAAGTTTGAGTCTTTCTTGCTTGCAATTTTAAAGAAAATCACTGATTTGGATAACAAAAATAGTTAGTAGATTCCTTGTTGATGTTACTGTATTAATTGCATTTACTCATTTTGATAAAATAATGTTTATAGTCTCTCTTATTTTGGAAGTGCGGAAATTTGTCATCCAGAAAATAACTGCAAAAGATTTGCAATAGCAAAACATTCACGAAGTCCTTAAGTTTCTACCGCAAACCACATAGCTTTCGCATCATTTCCTCATCATTCTTCCAAACCGGCTCAGTATCAGGCATAACGCCTCTCGCTCGTTCGCCCTTTCGGATTGCCTCACGCTTCATTTCTGTATCGGCATATGCGTAAATTTTAGTGGTTTCCATATCGGCGTGGCCCATAAATTCAGACAGCAGTGCTATAGGCATTCCATCACGGTATAGATGAATAGCCCGTGTATGCCCTTATGGCATAATAAGGACAAATCGGAGAACCCTTGCGGTGCAACGGGTTGGCTGGTTTGTCCTTAATCTTTTTCCACTAAAAACGGCCCTAAAATGGGGCTTGAGAGAGGGGGCAAAAACTAGGGCTGCACTTAAAGGACAAATTTTTCCGGAATTAGAAAGGGATATCACTGTCAACGCCAAGCAGAGAATGTCGATTTTCGGCGGTTGGCACAGGGGTGTATACAGCTCTTATACGCCATCTCACTTGCCAGTTTGAAACCTGCCAACCCCTGATTTATCAGCTTGTTCCAGGCTTGACGGGCTTCAAACCGGCAAGTATAATGATTCAAAGTCTGTACATGCTTGCCATTTCTCGACATCCGCTATTCAATGAAAAACCGCAAAATCGCACCGGCGTTGACAGAGGGCAGCCTCTATTTGACGTTTATAGGAAACTTACAAAAGTCCGTATAGATTTTTACAAAATTTCATGCTATAATATTGGAAAAATGGAAATGATATGGGATTGGACGGAGATATCGCGGTGGCGCTTTGCGCCGGATGTCGTCAGTCTAAAAGGGGAGGGACAGTTATGTGCAACCAACAAGGGTCGGCTGCTCCGAATGGGGTCCGGGGAATGGCAAGCGGCGCACGGGAACGGGAAAGCGGCCTTTTAAACGACCGAGCGGAAGAACTGTATGAATCCTGCCTGAAGGCCTTGGAGTCAGAATTTCAGGACGATGGGGAAAAGCTGTTTTACCAGTTGTTTGAAAACGCTTATCGGCAGATACGAGATAAGAGTAGGGAAAACAAGATGCGCTACTGGAGCTGGCTCTCCGTCCTCCTGCTTCTCTTAGAAACCGGGGGATCAGGAACCGCTGTTGTCAGCCTACTTTCCATTGCGCAAGCCATTTCTTCAGACTCAGAGGTATCCGCCACGCTGGCCGATGCCGTACGGACCTACGCCTGCCTGCTTGTACCCCTTTTCCTTGCGCTGGCTTTGCTCATAGCCTGCGTGCTTATCGAATTTAAACGTCGGAATTATAAAGGCACATGGGTCAGGCACAGTACCGCATATCATAGGCTGAACATCGCAATGATCCGGCATTTGTCCGGCCTGACAGGCGAGAAGGATTTTATGCGGGAAGCATTACAGATTCTTGAGGCTGACATTGCGCACTTCGAACACAGTGTCGTCAATTTTCAAGGGACAAACGTACAGGCGGACGGAGTCGGTTGATTGCGTGTACATCTGAAATTGGAGGGGTAAGAGATGTGTGTCAGTACGCTACGGCTGATTCGTCCGGTGGATGAGGCACCGGTGCTAGAGGTCATCAAGGAGTTTTTTTATTTGGTGGGCTGCCTGTTTTGCGATAAGCCGGTGCATTCCCAAAAGGATGCGGAGATGGAACTCGGGAAGGATTACGGCACGGATTTCGATGTTGTTTTGAATCTCAATGTGTTTGGATGGGGAAATGGCCGGTTGGAATGGGACGACGTCCTGCGCTGGGACGGCCCCGGTCGGATAAGCGAAAGGTGGGCGGATTCCTTTATCGGAGATTCCGGCTTCATCGCGCGGGATGACCGCAGGATTTTCGTCATGTATCAGCTGCCTGAACGGAAGAAGATGAAATTCTGCCGCGAACTGATTGAGAAAATGATTATCAATATTTGGAATTCCGAGGAAGAGACGGCCCAGAGGGAACAGCTTTTGGAAATCAACCGTCTCTTTTTCAAGACCCGGCTGTTTGGCTTCCTGCAAAGCAGCCGGTCCCTGCGGATGATGAACATGGGTGAGGCGCTGGAGCTGGACCTTGGGCGGCAGACGGTCCCGGCCGATGGCTATATCGAGAATATGCTGCTGGCCTTTAGCCAGTTTTACCAGGACACCATCCTATTCCAGCGGGAGTCCGGGGCCCCCCCTTACGCCCGCTACGCCAATATAAACATTGCCCGGAAGATTCGGGAGGTTTTCCGGTGGATTGACAAAAAGCCCGCCGCCCAGAGCAGGGACGGCGGCGTTCCCCAAGTCACCTATTGCAGCGCGGCATACCTGCTGGCGGAACTGGAAAAACTCTACCGCGAGGAGCCAGGATATCTGGGCACCCTGTTTCTGTCGGCCCGTGTCTGTCAGAGCGAGCCGTCCCAGGAGCAGAACGCCGGCTCCTATTATCAGAAGTTATTTGAGACGATTGCTAAAAAAGACCAGCGGGCGTACTCCTTTATCTACTACGAATATGGCCGCTATATCGAAAGGACGGAGTATAACTGGGACCGGGCCCTCCGTTATTACGAGAGGTCCGTGAAGCTGACCCCTTTGAGCTACCGGGCCATATTCAAGCTGGCCTGCCATGAGGCGGGGAAGCGGGACTTTTCCTCCGCTTGGGGGTATTTTAGAAGGGTCGTGCTGATTATCTGCAGGGAGTTTTCCGGGAGGAAGCCAATCCAGTGGGAAAACCTTTCCCTGCCCTGCATCCAGTATCTGTTTAAGACCTATATCTGGATTTGGAAGATCTGCGTTGCTGCTGGACGTTACAGCGAGGCGCAGTCCTATCTCAGATATGCGTGGAGGGCCGCGAGGGCGTATCGGGAAAACGAGTGCCTACGGAAGGTCTATAACCCAGAATCGAAAACGTGGAGGGACTTGGAGAATTATCACAAAAACAGCATACCGGTTTCCCTTTTATATGAGATTGTCCAGTCAAGGCTGGCCTACACGAACATGCTAATGCAGTGAGGGGCGGCTGCGCCGGGCAAATGCGGGATACGTGAAGTACAAAAATAAAACTTCAGGAGAGAGGGCAGCGCTTATGGAACGGCCTGAGCACTATACCCATCGGGTAAGCATCGAAAAGCTGTTAAGAAACGGCGTCATCCAAGAGGATATCCAAGACTATCAGGACTCTTATGCGAAGCAGGAATTTTTCCAAGCCATTGACGTGCTAAAAAATATCATGCGGGAGAACGATTCCTTCTGGCAGGAGAATGACGGGAATTTGGACGTATGCGTCTCCCAAAAGGCCACCGGGAAGCGGAAGGAGATTTTTAATGTCATCCCCTTTCTCGGGGAGCGAGGAACCGGCAAGACCTCCGCGATGCTGTCGTTCGCCAATATGCTGGCAGATTTTGACCCGGAGGACAAAAAATACGACGCGTTCCTATTGGAACGGGACGAGCGCTCCCGGAGGAGGCACGGGAGCACAAAATTTATTGTCCTGCAATATATCGACGTCGGTGTTTTAAAAAGCAAAGAGGACATCATGGCCATTATTATGGCCAGAATGCTGAAATATGTCCAAAAGAGACTGAGCAGCCATCCTTTGGGCTATGGAGCCCCCTGCGTGCGCCAAGAGGAGCTACGCCAGCTTTACCAGGATTTTGAACAGGTATACAACGACCTTCTGAATCTCTCTCAAGAGGGGCAGGAGCCGGAAGGCGAATCGGTGCTGCGCAGGCTCCAGAATCTGAACAGCAGCTATTCCCTGGCCGAAAAATTCCAAGGGCTGGTCTACAAATTCTTAGATTTTTTAAGCCGCCTTGACAGCAACAGGGGAAAGTTGCGGTATTACTTAATCATCGCCTTGGACGACATCGACCTCTTTGAGACCATCAACCGTACACAGGAACATAAGGTTAGGCATACCCAGCAAAAGGATGCGTACACCATTTGCGGGCAGATATATGAGTACCTGCAGATCCCGGGGGTGGTGGTGCTGACAACCTATGATGAGAACCGCCTGCTCAGTGTCTGCTCGAGGCATATCGGGGAGACGTCCCCCTACTTGGAGAAGCGGGAGCGTATGTCCCAGGCAGTCCAGTATATCCAAAAGCTCATCCTCCCCAAATATAAGATATATATGCCCAATTTGGATTACGCGGACTATCCGGGGGAACGGCGGCTGAACGTCGATATTGGCTCTGAAAAAAATCTGGTGCGGGTTCTGCTGCCAGGGGAGGCGGAAAAGGAACTTCCCATGAAGGAGTTGATCCTGCGGTATGTTGCTACCGTATACGGGATCTACTTTGACATGGAGGGGACAAAGCGGCATTTCCTTGAGGAGCGGAACCTAAGGAAGTTTAAAAACCTGTTGCTCGCACTTCGGATAGAGGACGAGTCCAGCTTCAAAGACGCCAGCCCAGAGCAGCGGGAGCAGCGGTATATGCATATGCTGCGGTACCTCTATAACCAGTTTGCCGGGGAGAAGTTGGAGGGCACGGAGGAGTTCACGTTGCTGCACAACTGGCTCAGCATGCCGCTGGAGCGCAGGAGTGTGGAGATCTTCGGCTATATCCAGTCAAAACGGCGATCCAAGCCGGTCCAAGACACCCCGTTTTATTTCCTGGCGAGCGAGGGCGCGCGGACCTACAACTATGGCGAACTGCTCCAAAGCCTGTATTTTTCTTCCCGCTGTGGCATCCTGTCCAAGGAGTTGGTTCACTGCGTTCTGGCGTCCTATTCCCTGGTGCTGCCCCGCCTCTACGAGATGTACCGAACTTCCACCAACAATAAGCTGACCCTTCAATATACCCTTCGGGATGTCTTGGGGACCTCCATCGCCGGACGGTGGTCCAACGAGATCCTCTATACGTCCTTTTGGTATGAGGGCCCCGGGGATATGCCGATGAACCCGTCGATAAAGCGGACAAATGAGTCCCAGATCGGGTCTGTCAGCACGGGACAGCTTGACCGCGTCTTCCGGATCAAGCTCGAGGACACCGGCATTTTTGATGCGATTTTTGGTACGGAGCCTCCCGAGGATCAGGTTAGACAGCGGAAGGGGGACTTCAAAAAATTTCTCAATACCTTGGAGCTTTTGGGGATGTTCTTTACCAATGTGCGGGACACAAAGCGAGACCCCCAGCGGACGGTACAAACCTTGACCTACGGGTTTGCCATCCAAAGCTTGGCTGAGGAGGCCAAAACGGAGAAAAACGTTACAAACGTCACCATGGACGGGCAGGTCACGATCTCGCCGGAAAATATATACCTGTCCGCCAGCTTCCGCTACGCCTGCTTCAATATCCTGAACTTTGTGGTGAATTCCTTTACCCAGAAGGAATATTTTAACGCACTGCACGGGGGCCTGCGGCAGGCAGTCGTTACTTGGAGGGAAAAAAACGGCCGTTCCACAGCAAACAACCGCTGGCAGGAATGGATTCAAGAGTGCTCCCTATACGATGACTTCCTAAAATGGTCAAACGAGTATGGGGACTGCGCCATCCCGTTCCAACATTTTGATATGACGTATAATATCCTCAAGCGGCAGGCGGACGCGGTAGACCACGGCCTGCCCGAGCGGGCCAACGTCTCTGATTTTTTCAAATGTTGCAAGCTGGTATATCAGAACATAGAAAAAGCGCTGAATGCCCAAGACCACAGCTACGGCGAAATGTCCAAATTTGGGAGTACATTTTCCAAAAATCCGTTTTTTGTCAACTTTTGCAGCCATGTGGATGGGGATGAGTTCGCCCTTGTTTTGGCAGAACTGGCAACGGCCCTAGTCAGGGAGACCTCGGCGCTGCGGCGGGATGAGGACATTTTAGGCACCGGGACCCTCGCCTTTTAAAGGGAATCGGCTATGGACGAGAAATTTGAAACCATCGAGGAGCTGTGCGTCCTGTCCGATGCCCTGTTTTGCAAGGTGAACCCCGTTCAGGTCCTGGGTGGGCAGGTCTTTTTTGACAGCATCCCTGCCCATGAGGCGGCAGCCCTTTTGTCCAATACGCAGAAGCGCTATCAAAACTCCAGCCTGTTGGAGTGTGAAAATGTGGTGGACAGCATCATCCACCGTATGTGCGACCGGGACGCCCTGCGGATGCGCACCTCCAAGCTCGGACAGATCCACGTGTTCGAGCTGCTTTCCGACCTGATAGACGCCATCCTTTTGCAGCAGAACGGCGAGGTTCTCTGCCGCTATACCCATATCCTGCACTGGCGCAATCTGGTTCAGAGCGTCGGCGAGGAGTTGCCTATGACCGCCATGTATGCCGTCAAGGACTTGGAATGGGGGCAGCCGCCTCGGGAACGTTTCGCTTGGGACTATGTCGTTCGGCAGAACAATGAGCCCCTGAACCAGCTGCTGCGGCGGGGTATTTCAGACCATCACATGCACCTGTGGGCGTCTGCCCCCTATTTCCAAGTGTCGTGGCTGAACCTGATGAACGGCATCGCCAACAGCCCCTACCTCCGGAACTGCGCAAGGATCGACCGGGAGGATTGGAGTTTGGAGCGGGATTGGAGCTTGGATGGGGGGCAGTCCCCGGCCCAAGCGGCGCGGCGCGGCGGCTCTTTGGTGTCTCTATGCCAGCAGGCAGCCCTCATCCGCGTCTATCTCTGCGCCCGGCTGAAAGGGCTGCCGCTACGCTTGGTCGGCGATAAAACGGACAACCTTCGCTTTGTCATGGATCTGCTTCACAACCCGGAGCTGCTCCAAATGGAGATCGACCACATCCAAGCGGAAATCTCCTCCCTCCGGGATCCGGACGGGGAGTTCTGCATGGACTATGCCCTGCGCTTTTTCGGCCCCCGGGACAACCGGGACCCCTATCAAGTTTTCAGCGGCGAGCGTTGGTTTTTATACTCCGTGCTTCGGGATATCTTCATGACATACCACGTCCTGTCCCGGAACGAGCAGAACCTGTTTTACGCCTATCTTCTGCTTCAGATCCAGATCCGTGTTCGGATGGTTCAGACTGACAGCAAGGTGGGGCTGGATCACTTTCAAAAGATTCAGCGCCGGAAGTGGTACTTCTTGGGGGACCCTCGGTCCCAGGAGCTCATCATGCGCTTGGCCGTCTGCGAACCACTACGGAGGGTGCCCCATCTGTTGGAGCTTGAGGTGCGCGTCATCCCCGGCGACACGGCGGAGCAGTTGCGCCGTAACATCGCTCAGCTGGAACACGCAGTCGGTGGCGGAGGCAGGCCGGAGCTTCCTGACGGGAATGACGCGGAAAACCTCTTGGGACGGTATTATTATGTGCTCCACTTCACAAGGGAGGCGGACCGGGCAGAGCTCTCCGGGTTCAGCCGATATGGCTTTGAGTACCGCCACTACAAATTCCGAAAGAAGCTGGCGAAAAAAGGGTACGCCATCCAGCTTTTCCGGGAACGCTGGCCCAGCTTGGCCCGCCGGGTCCGTGGGATCGACGTCTGCTCCCTGGAGATTGGGTGTCGGCCTGAGCATTTTGCGTGTGTCTTCCGGATGCTTGGGGCGCACAGTTTCGGGACGGACGAGTTCGGCGCGCCCCGGCCCCTGCCGAGGCTGCGGAAAACCTACCACGTGGGGGAGGACTTTTTGGATCTGGCGGACGGTCTGCGGGCTGTCAGCGAGGCGGTGAATTTTCTCAATTTGGACTGCGGGGACCGCTTGGGCCACGCCTTGGCCCTGTGTATGGATCCTTGGGAGTGGTACCAGGGTAAGAACCGGCAGATTTCCCTGCCAATGCAGGACTATTTGGACAATGTGGCGTGGCTCCACTATATGATCCGACGCCGTCCGTTTCCGGGGATAGAGCAGGCGCTCTCGTTTTTGGAGTCGCAGTTTGAATACTATTTCCGGCGGGTTTACCTGAACAATATCAATGAGGCGGAAACGGAGCGTTTTGTCCAAAGCGGGGAGTCCCGATATTCGGAGAGGGAGTTTGCCCGCAATTACAAGGCGCATCGCTGCCTCTTTACCATGGAGGATTATATCCGAGCTTGGATGTTGCGAGGGGACCATCCGGAGCTCTACCGATCCGGCTATTTCTGGATGGACGAATCCCTGCCGGACGAGCGGCTCCGCTTTCAGGTGAATGAGAAGCTCCTTGCGGACACCTCCATCCGCTACATCCCGGAGTGCAGCTTCTTGAACTTTTCTTATCACTATAATTTGCAGATACGCCGGACCGGGGCGGAGTACGTTACGATTACCGTTAAGGATGAGTATATCCGCAGCGTAGAGGCGGCTCAAACGGCGTTGCAATTCGACATCGCGGACCGGGGCTTGTCGGTGGAGAGCAATCCGACGTCCAACGTGAAGATCAGCACGGTTTCAAGCTATGCGGAACATCCCATTACCCGCCTCTATAACAACGGCCTGGTCCATACTCCGGATGAGTTGCGGGGCTGTCCCCAGATCCCCGTTTCTATCAACACGGATGACAGCGGGGTGTTTTTCACCTCTTTGGAGAGCGAGTACGCCGTTATCGCCCGATCCCTCGAGACCCTGCGGGGCACGGATGGCCAGCCGCGCTACTATAGGTGGGAAATCTATGATTGGCTGGACCGTATCCGGAAAATGGGAAACGACCAGAGCTTTCAATTCGATGGGTAAAACGGGAGGGGGCGTTCAGCGCCACCCTCATCCCGTTGGTGAAAGCGTGGCTTGTAAAGGAATAATGTATTTCGGAGGTTGATGCTGATTTTGTGACAAAAATTAAGAACACCTCCTCCTGTCATGTGTTGTCAGGAGGAGGTGTTCTTAATCGTCAATTATGCTAAATGACGAACAATCCATATTTCGACTTCCTTCAGAAATTATGCCTTCTAAGGAAACATACAACCCTTTCTGGTGAGCCTCGATGGCTTTGGCATAACTTTCGGCATCTAAAGCCGCAGTCAAAATGCCCGCTTTGTCGTCTTTACCTAGATATGACACTTTGATATGCCCGCCCTGCCGGTTTTCCAGCAAAGGATCGGCCTTCAATTCCTTTACTCGCCCCAAAATCTTCATTGTCTGTTCCTGATTTGGCTTGAGCGTCTTGGATATAGCCTTTATGGGCGCAATATAGTCGCTGTTTAGCCTGACGCTTGAAAAAGAGGGGATGTTCTTTCTGACTGCGGGTGACCATTGTGCATGGAAGTCAACCAGAGCCTCCGCACGCTGACCACAGATGCCAACAACGGCATCACAAAAGTTGGCGCTTACTGGGATCTTCAACTCCGACTCTGTATCAACGGCGGCTTTAATAGAATGGATGCCTTCAATGAGATGCCGTGTTACTTTCCTGGTCAGTGACTCCGCGCATTCGTCCGCTTTATCAAAAATCGTCAGTTGCTCATGAGAGCCGCTGTCCACGTCCATGAACGGGCACACTAACGGAACGACGTAACTTCCTATCTCTGTCTGTCCGAAACGACACTGGCTGACGAACTTTTGGACGGAATCATCAGGGCGGCCTGCATGATAGTTTCTCGGATGCAACACATCGCGGGCGCTTGCCGCAATCAATTTTCTCGCATTCTCATAGAGCTCTGCGGCGGCATCGAATGGGATATTACCTGGCTCTATGCTTGGATCGTCAATACGGATTTTAACAATGTCAGAATGAGGATTGAGCAATGTCAGCAACATTTGCTCAATCGGCCTTCCTTCAACGTCCGCAACAGCCCTGACAGCCTGGTATAATGCCATGGAATAATCAAACAACGTCCGGTCGTTTGGTATCGTGACCTGCTCAAATTGACCATCTTTAATATACTGGAAGACCGAGATATCATCACGCTTTGTTTTGAATGGTACCCACCCGTTTCCCTTCAGATACCGCTTGATGACAAAAGGGTTAATCCGCCCTGAAAGTTCTTCGTAATTGACGGAATAGATCACGACAGATCACCTCCTGCTACTCGAAGCATCAGCGTATCTAGTGTGTTTGGATCCAAAAACTGATCTTTGGGTAGTTCGACTGGTACTCTATCCTTCTGGGTGGCATCTGGTTTGTTGCGTAGGGAGCACCAGTACATCCGTCCGTGCAACAACAACTCATCGTCAGTACATTCAACCCAGGGCTTTTCGGATTCCTCCGGGAGCAAAAGTAGGCAGAGAATAATCTCGTTCGTGCCCAGTTTCCGAAGATCATCGTAGTTCTTTTTCTTTAGTTGATATGTGATCGCGTTTTCTCCTATCGAATATAGGTTTCTGGAAGCAGTTGACTTCAGTTGGACGTGAAGGCTCGACCTAAATTGCTCTCCGCCTTCTAGGGCAACTACTTTCTTCAGCAGACAATCCACACTGTCCTCGTCGTGATGAAGGAATTCAAAATCTACCGAAGCCTGCGCTGCTATTGCGGATAGATAGGCGACGCTCAAATCTTCCATCCTACGGGTTTCTGTCATGTTACACGCCCCTCCCCTAATTTAATCCGCCGGAAGGCTTTGGAGGATCAAAGTGGCAGTTGAAAACACACTGTTTTCCGTTTCTTATCTTAGCACAGAAAAGTCAAACCGTCCAGCTTTTTCCACGGAAATCAATTTTGATTATAAATATTGTAAATCAAGTCAGTTGCATTATAGCGTATATCGGCATTTTCATTAACAAAAACAAAGAACCACTGCTATAACCTGCTTATGCCTGTATATTAACTGGACTATGTTAGACGCCGGTTTCACGACCTGCAACTTTGCTAACCCCTTATGTCATGCGCACACCAAAAGAAAGTTTTTTGTGCTATTCTAATAAATATCTATCTACAAATTTGTTTATATTGAACAATCAAATTCCCGCAAATATACGAATATTTTCCGATAACTGGCCAATTCTGCGCAAAAATAGTAGCGCAAGTGTGCCCTTATGGCATAATAAGGACAAATCGGAAAACCCTTGCGTTGCAACGGGTTGGCTGGTTTGTCCTTATTCTTTTTCCACTAAAAACGGCCCTGAAATGGGGTCTGCGGGAGGGGGTGAAAAACTAGGGCTGCACTTAAAGGACAAATTTTTTTAGACCATAAAGGAGGGCAAAATGGGAGCCTGGGGCATCACTGTAAGGCAAAGTGACGATGGCTTAGACCTGCTGGACACTATCGTAATGGAACAACTGAGAAAAGTGAATTTTGCTGTTTTTAATGTGTCGGAGGCCATTACGCTTTTGAACCAAACCATTCAAGAGGAAATCGAACAGTACAAGCAGAAGCCGCCGTCAAAAACTACGGATTTCTATATTAGCAATTCACTTATGCACAACTTTACCAATGCGGCAATCCTGGTCGCAGAGTGCCTTTACGACTACTATCAGACCGGGGAATTGGTCGTTTATGATTATGTCGGTGAACTCTACGATCCAATTGAGTACCATATCAAAAACCTTGTTGTCACAGGAAATGATTTGTTGTCCCTTCTGGCAGAGCTGGAAAGCGTTCAGTCTCCAGAGCATTGGAAGTATCAGGGATGGGCCAGTGAGGAAATTCTTCGACAGTGGTTAAAGCATATCCAGTCCGTTCAGCAGACCTTAAAAGAACACGCTTAGAAATGGAGGCACCGGCATGGCTAATTTACAAGAGGCATTCGCCGAAGCCGTCAAGCTAAACCGCCAGATCACGCAATTCCTCAAATTTTCTACCTATACGAACTATGATGATCTGAGCGGCCTTGATGGTATTGACCGCACCGATGGGGAGCAGCTTCTTCTCTGGGAGGAGCTGCGGCTCATCACCGACAAGCTGGCAGACGCACAGGAGCGTATTGCCTATCTGACCCGGCCCACCGTGGAAACCTGCCGTCTGCACAAGGGCACCTCTGGGAAGTATCGGACGGCACAGGGTGTTTTCTACAACTGCGGTAGCAGCATTGAGGCTCTGGTGACGGATGAATACCACGATGTTCCCTACTGGATCCGTACCGTTGTGGAACACAACGGCGAGGATTATTACCTCGTTGGGTACAAGGATCTTTCCATGAAGGGGCTGACCGTGCGCGTGAGAGCTTAGCCCCGCCCAACCATTACCACCCCCGCAACTGACTAAAATCAGTTGCGGGGGTGGCTTTTTTTCGTTTCTGGACAAATCAACAATGCGGCAGGAGCATTAGCGCCCCGGTGACTAACACAGTCGCCGGGGCGCTTTTTTTGTTTCCCCGCTCAAATAGAAGGAGGCAAACACCATGCCGTCAAATCTGAACCTGGACTACTACTACGGCACCGAGGCCGAACAGTACAGCTTTTACCGCATTCCCAAGGCCCTGCTCACCGACCCCCGCTACAAAGGCGTTTCCATTGAGGCCAAAGTGCTCTACGGCCTTCTGCTGGATCGTATGAGCCTGTCTGTCCGCAACGGGTGGATGGACAAGAACCGCCGCGTCTACATCTACTTCACCCAGGAGGACGCCATGGTGCTGATGAGCTGCGGCAAGGACAAGGCCACCCGGCTGTTCCGGGAGCTGGATCAGGGTGGCATCGGCCTGATTGAGCGCAAGAAGCAGGGCCAAGGCCGTCCCACCCGGATCTACGTCAAGAACTTTACCCTGCCCCCGGAACCCGGCCAGCCCCGGCAGTCAGACCAGACGCCGCCCGGGGATCCCCAGACTGCGGAGAGTCAGCAGTCCAGACCGCTGGACAGTACCGCAGTCAAGACCGCACTTTTTGAGCAGTCTGCACCGCTGGAAATGAGCGGTCAAGACAGCGGTTTTTCCGCCCCTAATAAGACTGAGAAGAACAAAACTGATTCCAACCATACGGAATCATCCATCTCTCCCCCTGCCCCCTCGCGCACCTCACCGCCCGCTGGCGCTCATCGGCGGATGCGGATGGATGAGATAGATGGGTACAGGGAGCGGATCAGAGAAAACATTGGCTACGACCTCTTGCTCCTGGAACGCCCCTATGACGCGGAGGAGATCGACGGCTATGTGGAGCTGATGGCGGAAACCTGTGCCAGCAGACGGGAGTACATCCGGGTCAACGGCGAGGACGTGCCCATTGAGCTGGTTCGGAAGCGGTTCTTGAAGCTGGACGGGGAGCACATCCGCTACGTCATGGACGGCCTGCGGCAGAACACCACCCAGGTGGTTAACATCCGGGCGTACACCCTGGCGGCGCTCTACAACGCCCCCGTCACCATCGGCCACTATTACACCGCGCAGGTCAGCCACGACATGGCACAGGGCTTTGGGGGCGCGTAGCTGTCCCTTAGTCATAGAAATCAATCGAAACGGAGGAAAGTCAGCATGGATCAGAAAATCAACATCCTGATCGTAGAACCGGGAAAGGAACCCCGTCCGGCCACTGTGGAGGACACGCTGGAGGCTTTTCAGCAAATCGTAGGCGGTCCCATTGAGGCCGGGTGCTATCTGCCCCAGCGGGTCATGCTCATCTGCAACGGCGAGGGGAAAAACATGGGCCTGCTGCCCAACCGCCCCAACCCCAACGACACAGAGGACACCATTTGCGGTCCCTTCCTGCTGTGCAGCTTTGAAGGGGAGCACTTCGCGTCCCTCACCTCTGCCCAGCAGCAGCAGTTCCAAGCGTATTTCGCACTTGCCTCTTTGGAGGGAGGCAGCGGCAAGTGACGGCCCGATATCTGCTCCGTCATCGGGTAGTGCCGCCTTAGAACGAACGGCCATAGATCATATCCGCCCCGGAAGGACTTTCTCCTTCCGGGGCTTACTTTTTGTGCAAAGGAGGAAATCACCAATAATAGCAAGCGAAAACAGCAACAAGTTCTGCTCTGTCTCGATGTCCGGCGGCAAGGATTCGACGGCGCTATTGCTGTTGATGTTGGAGAAGGATATGCCCATCGACTGCGTACTCTATGCCGACACCGGGATGGAATTCCCCGAGATGGAAGCCCACATTGCCAAGCTGGACGATCTGCTGTTCCGGGAGCGGGGCATCCACATCACCAGCCTGCGCCATCCTCATGGCTTTGAATGGATGATGTTCGATGTTCCCCAGCAGCAGGAGCGCGCTATCAAGCGTCGTATAGCCACGGGTCAGCCCTTGACCGGATACGGCTGGCCGGGGATGAAGGTGCGCTGGTGTACGGGCCAGCTCAAAACCCATTTGATCTCGAAGGAGGTCAACCGGCTCAAAAAGGAGAAGAATGCCCTGCACTACATTGGCATCGCCGCTGACGAGGCCCAGCGGTGTAAGGCCGACCCGCAAAACCGCTATCCACTGGTGGAATGGGGCATCACGGAGGCCCAGGCCCTCCAAATTTGCTATGACCGGGGCTTTGACTGGGGTGGGCTGTATGAAATCTATCATCGTGTCTCCTGCTGGTGCTGCCCGCTCCAGAGAATTGACGAACTGCGCAAGCTGCGCCGCCACCACCCGGAGCTGTGGATGAGGCTGCGGGATATGGATGACCGGGCGCGGGCCATGTTTGGCCCCGGTCCCCTGGGGCAGTTCAAGCAAAACTGGAGCGTGGCGCGGTTGGAAGAACGCTTTGCCAGAGAGGAGGCCGAGAGCAAGTGAAGCTCATCCTTCGTCACTTGGTTGTGCCGCCCTAATTCCCGCTGCGCTGTCAATATTCGAACGAGGAGGTGGACGAAAATCGAGTTTTTTGCTGAACAAGAGGCAAAGCAGCAGCTTTTGAACGCACTGGATCAGAATCTCTTGGCCCAGGCAAAAGAGCTGTGTGCCGAAGGCAATCTCAATATTATAGGGGTGTACTGTGTGCAAGGTCTGGCCGAAGTGCATTGTTATCTGAAAACAGTGCACCAGTTTGATCCTGCCGAGGTGGAGGCCCTTCTGCAATTTGCCGACCCGCTGCAAGCGGCCTATCTCTGCTGGGAGGAAAACAGCCGTAAGTACAGCCTTCCCATCTGTGATTTGCTGGAGGAAACACAGGCGAAGAACCGCCTGCCGCTGGCGGAGGTGAAACCACCGAAGAAACGCTCTCTGAGGCAGCAGCTTAACACTGCTTTGAAGGAGGCACGCCAGCACCCACCCAAGGATGACAAGGCTCACGGCGGCGATGCCCGCTGAACGCATATCCCAAAAATACGAAAGGAATATTCGCACATGAAAAAACGAATGGTCATGCTGCTGTGCGTGTTGTGCGTCCTGGTGAGCGCCGCCACGCTCCCGGCGCTGGCGGCGGAGCAGCATTATCCCGTGTCGGTGGAGGAGTACACCTACGGCCCGCTGGATGAACTGCGCATTAACAAAATCTATCAGCTCTCCCTCTCGGACGACCCAGGCGGCATCCCCACCGAGGACTTTGACCGCAATGGGCGGCACTACTACCTGCTGGACATGGTGCGCAAGGATGAAGTGGGGGTGGACACCCAGCCCCACACCGAGACAATCACCATGGACAGTGACACCGGCGATCTGGCCGAGGTGCTGAAGCGGCTGGACGCCCAGATGGAGGTCACGACTGAGGACGGGCACACCGGCACCCTGCTCCTGGATCACACCTCTGTGAAGGTAGAGGTCAAGGGCTACAAGACCAGTTCCCGAAACCTGTTCGCCAGCCGCACCTATCCCGGCCTGTCCGACGCCGATCTGTCCTTTATCCCCACCACCATCACGGACAGCGGCAGGAGCCTTACCCTGGCCGACGTTCAGTGGGCCAGCGACGGCACCTACTATACCGCCACCGCAAAATACGCCGGTACCGCCAGCAGCCGTTCCGCCACCGGCTACACGGTGAGCGCCAGCTACAGCGGCGAGGTCGCCAAAACGAATTGTGAGGTTGTAACTTACACTGCTATCTTTGGGAGCACAGCCATTGAGGAACAGCCGTCCGAAGCTCCCGAACCCGAAGCGGAAGCCCCGGCCAGCTTGAACCTGGACGCCAACTATCTCCCTGTGCTGGGCATTGTGGGCGGCGTGATCGCCCTGCTGGTCGCGGTCTGCTGGGGGTATCAAAAAATTAAGGAGAGGAAGATGCGCATTTGAAGAAATTCTGGAAACCCCTGATCCTGGCGGCGGCGCTCACCGCCCTGTGCGTGGCCCCCGCCCATGCGCTGGAGTACAGCATTGACGGCGCGGAGGACTACCTGTTTGGCCGTCCCACCAGCGATAACACCATCTACGAGTGGGAGAATCCCAACGTGGACAGGAGCAAGAACACCGCTCTCATCCCGCCCAGTTTTGGGACGCCCACCAGCTACCTGCCGGGGAGCGGAGAATATCTCACTCCCAACCTCGTCCCCGGCGGGCAGGCCACGGCCTTCACCGAGGTCACGTCCGGCTTCTACTACTCCAACGGGAGCCTGGGTACCCTTAAAATTCCCTCCATCGGCCTGACCGTGGGCGTATATGAGGGCACCGGCAGCGCCCCCCTGCTGAAAGGCGCGGGCCATTTTGAGGGCACCAGCATCTGGAATGGCAACATTGCAATCGCGGGCCACAACCGTGGCGTCCGCAATGATTTCGGTAAAATTCACACAATGAAAATCGGCGATACCATCACCTTTACCACCGTGCTGGGCACCCGGATCTACGCCGTCACCAGCGTGTCCAAGGTGTCCGTCAACGACACCTCCGGCCTGTCCACCTCTACTGACAACCAGATTACCCTTTACACGTGCGTGGAGAACCAGCCCGCCTATCGGTGGTGTGTCCGGGCGCTGGAAGCCTGACGCGGAACTAAAAAAGAGAAAGAAATCTGTCGAAAGCTGTTGACAAAGCTGGAAATATATGGTAATATAGAATTGCGAAGAAATACGCAAATGATGAAGGAGGTCGTTACCATGAAGCGTTTTCAGTTTTTGACAGGTTTTCTCTGCGGCGCACTTCTGTTCTGTGCATTTCCGACTGTGGCGTCTGCGGCATCTAACATCATGGCGGCAATATCCAATCAGGCCGTCTATGTGGATGGACAGCGGGTGTACATGACGGCCTATCAGATCGGCGGCAACAACTACGTGAAGCTCCGGGATATTGGCGAGACGGTGGGCTTCAACGTCTACTGGGACGGCGCTTCGGTGCAGGTGGAGAGCGATAAGCCCTACACGGGTGCGGCCCCGGTAGGCCAGCCCACCCAGCAGATCCCCACCGCTCCTGCCGAACTGACGGAAGAAAATGTACGCGCCACCATCCGGGCGCTTCGGGACACCTACCCTACCAACACCCCTTACCCCGCGCCCTACCGCTCCACCAGCAACGGCCCCTACGGGATATCCTCCACCAACTGCGCTGGCTGGGCCACTCTTTGCAGCGACGCCGCCTTTGGGAACCTTCCATGGCGGCGGGTAGACAGGCCAAGCTGGGATCAGATCAGGGCCGGTGACCTCATTGAGTACGCCAATTCCTCCGCCCATCACGTGGTGGTGGTACTGGACAAGACCAGCGAGTACGTCAAGATCACGGAGAGCGGCACCAACAACAAGGCCCGGTGGGGCGGGCAGTACCCCCAATGGTGGCTGGAGGATCAGCCAACCTACATTCTCTACACGCGATACCCGGAATAACGTTCATAACTCAATACTAAAACATCGGCAGGGCCAGACTAAAAATAGTTTGGCCCTGCCAAGCTGTTTTAAGGTTTTACCCTGCCTCTACTACTTCAAAGGAGGGTAACCTTGAAACATAAGTTTATCAACCGCGTTTTATCCCTGCTCCTGGCCTTGGTCTGCGTCATGGGCGTCCTGCCCCTGTCCGCCTTCGCCGCCGAGGGGCTGTCCAGCGCCCCCGGCTCTATCACACAGCGTTCCTCCGACTACATGAAGATCGGCGGGCGCTCCGTCCGCTACCAGGCGGCCAGCAGCGTCATCAACAACGTGGGCCTGCCCTACGTCTTTGACGAACAGGTGGATGTGCCCGGTTTCGGATCTACCCGCGCCCTGTGCGCCTATCAGGAGGGCACTTTGGGGCCGGGTGCCAACGGGCAGAAGTGGAACTTCAAGGAGGAAGTGAACAGTGCTTCCCTGCGGGTTCTGCTCACCTACGTCTACGCCTTCACCTATGACGACTTCACGGACACAGGCAATGCCGCGGGGCTGGGGCATTGGACCGAGTATTGGTCTGACATTTGGTTCCTGGTAGCCCAGGCGGGGAGCTGGCTCTATGAGCATGGGGTCATCCTGGACGTGAACAGCAACCGGGAGGGCTTTATCGAGCAGATGGCCGAGGAGTTTGTGGCGGCGATGAAACTATACCACCGCACCTATGGCCAGTCCTCCTGGATCAAAGACTGGGACGCCATCAACACCCATTCCATCATCGACAGCAATGACGGCGGAAAGACCGGCGCCTCCGCCTATGACTATATCGCCACTGGGGTAAATTTGGTGCTGGCTCACCCGGAATATTTCCATGACTATCACCTGTGGATTTATGAATGGGACAAGTCCCAGCCGTGGAAGCTGGCGGGCCAGTCCGGGGTGCCCATGCAGCGTCTGCTGGTTGCCGTCCCTGATCCTGATCCTAAAAACGATACGGTTAGGCTCACCATCAAGAAGCTGGAAGCGGGTTCCAACAAGCCCATCCCCGGCGTCACCTTCAAAATTGAGAGCGCCGACGGCTCCGGAGATTTCAGTGTTACCAGGGAGACCGGCGAGGACGGCACCATCACCCTGACCTCCGAGGCGGATGGCCTCTCCGCCGGCCAGTACACCATCACGGAGGAGGACGTGCCGGAGGGCTACGTCGCCCAGACTGCCTCCCAGACTGTGACAGTGATGCCCAATAACTCCATCTCCAACACCTTCACCTTCTACAACGAACCCAATCAAAAAGAGGGAGACGGCTCCATCAGAAAGGTGGACTCAGACAACCCCACCGTGGGCATCCCCGGCGCGGTGATCCGCATCACCAGCGTCAAGCTGGATGACGGCGGCAGTTATTTTGGGGAGTTCGTCACCAAGGACGGCGGCTACATTTTGAAGGAGGATCTTGACTTCTCCAAGCTCCCCAAGGGCAGTTATCTGGCCGAGGAAATCACACCGCCGGAGGGTTTCATCCTCAACTCCGACGTGAGCAAAGTGAAGCAGCCCTTCGTGTGGGACGGGGAGCATGACGTCAGCCTCGTTTTTGAGAACAGCGCCAAGGTGAAGATCCAACTTAAGAAACTATACGAGGGGAACGCCACCGGGAAGATACCCGACAAGCATTTCAACCGTCTGCTGGTGGAGTACGACACCGAGCAGAACGCATTGGAGCAGGAGGCGGCGGAACTGAAAGAGGGCATCACCGCCCAGGCCGAGGACGGCATGAAGGCGCAGAGGTTTGTTTCTCTTGTGCGGCGGTACGGCAACGACAACCCCGGCGCGAAGTCGCAGGGTATGAAGCAGCTCATGGCCGGGGGCGGCGTAGTGCTGGTGGGCATGAAGCTGGTGCCCCTGCTTGCGAACCTGTTCAGCTGAGCCGGGGGCAGTGAGCCATGCTGAACATCCTCGACACGATCCAGGAGTGGATCATGGGCATCCTCAAGGACTGTATCATGGGCAATCTCAACGGGATGTTCGACCAGATCAACACCGAGGTCGGGGAGGTGGCGGCAAATGTGGGGACGACCCCGGCGGCATGGAACGCCGGGGTTTTCTCCATGATCCGCAATCTGAGCGATAACGTGGTGGTGCCCATCGCGGGCATGGTGCTCACCTTCGTGATGTGCTATGAGCTGATCAGCATGATTATCGACAGGAACAACCTTCACGATTTTGAGACCTTCGCCATCTATAAGTGGATCGTCAAGACCTTTGTGGCCGTTTATCTGGTGTCCCACACCTTTGACATTACCATGGCTATTTTCGAAATGGCCCAGACGGTGGTTCGGCGCAGCGCAGGCATCATCACCGGCAACACCAGCGTAGACTTTGCCGCCGCGCTGGGGGACGTGTCCGGCCAGCTTGACGCCATGGGCATTGGAGAGCTGTTCGGCCTGCTGGTGGAAACCATGCTGCTGAAAATCACCATGCCCATCCTGTCCCTTTGCGTTATGCTGGTGCTGGTGGGGCGGATGATCGAGATCTACATCTACTGTTCTGTGGGTGCGATCCCTTTTGCCACCATGGCCAATCGGGAGTGGGGGCAGATGGGCAATAACTATCTGCGCGGTCTTGCGGCCCTGGGTCTGCAAGGCTTTTTTGTGATGATCTGCGTCGCCATCTATGCAGTTCTGGTGGGGCAGATTGGGGGCGCGGCCAACCTTCATCTGGCTATCTGGCAATGTGCCGGATATACAGTGCTGCTATGCTTTTCCCTGTTCAAGACAGGGGCGGTGAGTAAATCCATCCTCAACGCCCATTAAATTCAAACAAAGGAGGAACACATTAATAATGGACGAAAACAGAACCCCGGCCACCGGCGCGGCCGAATCTATGCTGCCCAATATGAGCGCCAAGGTCTATCCCAGAAAAGACCCCAAGCATGAGAAGGGCAGCGTTTTGGCCTATGCCAGCGTTGATCTGGGCGGCTGCTTCGCCGTCACCGGCATCAAGATCGTGGAAGGCAAGGACGGGCCGTTCGTCGCCATGCCCCAGAGGCTGGGGAAAGACAGGCAGCACAGGGATATCTGCTTCCCGACCACGGCGGCAATGCGTGAGGCGATGAACACCATCGTCATGGACGCCTACCGAGGCGAGCTGGAGCAGCAGGCCGTCCGCGCGGCACAGGCGGTTGAGCGGCTTTCCGAACGGGGTGCGACGAAGCCCTCTGTGCGGGATGCCCTTCAGAATGCGGTGAAGGATGCCGCAGCGCGGCCCGCCCCGGCTGTGTCCAAGAGTATGAGCCAGGGTGCGCGATAATGCGGCTGGTTTCCATATCGCAGAAAGGAGTTTTTCATGGACGCAGAACGGTTAAACCAGGCGCTGTATGACAAAATGGCGGCAGAGCAGGACGCACTTCGTGCCGACCTGCTGGGCAAAAAGCCGGAGGAGATCCTCGATCACACCTACGAGTACGCCATGCGCGAGGATATTTTGGTGGAGATGGAAACGCTGGATCTCTCCGCCGACCAATCGGCGGCACTGCTGGCCTCGCCCACCCCGCTGGCGGATGTGTACGAGAAGTGGAGCAATGCGGAAGCCCGCTATATGGAGGATATCCGGGACGTGATTGAGGAGCTGGCAGACACACGGGTGAAGGATCGGAAGGCCAGCCGATCCATTCCGCTTTACCGGCACTCTGGTGAATATGCGAAAGCACACGGGGAACTGGACGCTTTTCGGGCCTCGTATCAGGCGAATGTGGCTTGCAAGGAGGCCATAGAAGCGGCGATTCGGGCGGGCTTCGATGGGAGTCACCTCACCGCTGACCCCAAGGGGGTGCTGGCGGAGTTTGGCCCGGAACGTGTGACCTATGTGCTGGCCGCTACCATCCAGAGTAAAGGATGGGACGAACGTTTTTCCCGTGTCAACAAGGCGTGGGCGACGGTTGTCCCCATGTATGATGATGAGGATCGCTGTCGCCCCTATATTATCCATATCCATTCCACGGTGGTGGATGGCTTTGTCAGCCTGGTGCGGAAAGAGCTGGACGTTATGCGGGAGCAATCTGTGAAGAAATCCTCCATCAAGGAGTGGTTGGCGGCAGCGCCTGTGTCCGGTGAATCCTCCAAACGAAAAACCCACAGCGTGGACGTGCGGTAAGGGAACGTGATGTTTAGACAGCCCAAACACTCCCCTTGGGGGAAAATCCAGGAATGCTCACCGTTGTGTCCCGGTGTGTTCGACGTAAATACGCCGGGACACGGCGGTATTCTGGTGAGTACCCATACGGCAGATACGCTGCTGTCCCCCCAGGCGTAGAAATGTGGGTTTCAGGAGGGTGGATATCTCTACTTTGAGGAGGACTGCGCTGCCTGCGTCCCTCTGCGTGAGCTGCTGGGTAAAAAACTGATAAAGCCCTCCGCCCGCTTTACGCCGGAGGAGTACAACCAGATGATCAATGAGAGCGTCCAGCGGTACTACCCGGACTACTGGCAGGTGCGGGAAAGCGCACAGCAAATGGATGGACAGATGACCCTCGGCAGTTTGCGCGGCGAACATCCCGCCGCTAAATTGAAAAATCGCGAGGTGAGATAAACTATTTTTTACGAAAATAGCAATTTAACATTAGGATCGCTTTTTGACGGCATAGGAGGTTTCCCCTATGCCGCTTCTTTTTACGGCATCCGCTCCCTGTGGGCCAGTGAAATTGTGCCGGAGTGCGTATCCATCACGAAACGGCACTTCCCCGGCATGGCCCATGTGGGGGACATTACCAAGATCCACGGCGGAGCGATTCCGCCTGTGGACATCATCACATTTGGTTCGCCCTGTCAAGGATTATCGCTGGCCGGTCAGCGCCGGGGGCTGGCCGATGAGCGCAGCGGCCTTTTCATGGAGGCTGTACGGATCATTTATGAAATGAGGGAGGCCACACATGGCAAATATCCAAGGTTCGCGATCTGGGAAAACGTCCCAGGTTGTACGAGTTCAGCCTATGGGCGTGACTTTGCGGCTGTGCTCTCGGCGCTCACAAAAAGCGAAGTTCCAATGCCTCGATCTGGAAGGTGGGCAAACGCCGGAATGGTACGAAGGGACGGAGTTGATCTCGCTTGGGTCATCTACGACAGTCAACATTTCGGAACAGCACAGCGGCGCAGGCGCGTGTTTCTTGTTTGCGATTTTGGAGAAAAACGCGCTGGAGAAATACTCTTTGTCCCCAAAAGCCTGCTTGGGTATTTTGAGGCGGGCGGAACGCCGCGGCAAGGACTTGCCGCCTTTGCTGAGAGCGGCGCTGATACGGCAGGCGGGTTTATTGACGTACTGAACGAACAGGAGGGCTGTTCCATGACAGTGGAGCGGTTTGGGCTGTCCCCCACCCTCCGCGGCCAGACCCACGGAAACCTGCCTATTGTGGCTTCGGGTACGCTGTGTATGGGAACGGGGCAGGCAAATGCCGGAGTCCTGGACAATCACGCCCCCACCCTGACCGCCGCTCATGAACATCCCCTTCTGGTGCATCCCAAACTCTCTGGGACACTGTGCGCATCCGGTGCGGGACTGTCCCGGTCTGCCGGGATGGGGAGTGAACTGGACTTCTGCGTTGCCAGCGCCGGGTTCCGTTACAAGGCAGCGGGCACGGCGGGCAGCGTGGACTATCAGGAGGAAACCGCTCCCACGCTGGTGGCCGGACAGTCCAGCGGTGTACTGAAAGCCTTTTCCATTGGAGCCTACTGCTCCAATGGTATGCTGTCTGATAACCCCGCCGTGGGCTACCGGGAAACTGATACCGCCCGTACTCTGGATCTCAACGGCAGCAACCCCTGCTGCCAGCAGGGCGGCATCGCCGTGGTCAACGCCGTGGACTGCCGCAATTTGAGGGAGATCGAAGAAACCAGCGGCACCTTGCAGGCCAAAACCAAATCGGGCGGGTATTCGCTGAACTACCAGAACCCTGTCCGCATTGGGCTGAATGTGAGGAGGCTGACCCCGCTTGAGGCCGAGAGGTTGATGGGTTTCCCGGATTTTTGGACACAGTACGGCCACGATGGGCGTGAAATCAGCGACAGCAAACGCTATTCCATGCTGGGCAACAGCATTGCCGTGCCCTGTGTAGCCTACATCATGCAGGGCATCCGGGATGTGCTGCTGAGAGAGGAGGCGCAATAAATGCCCTTTGTCCCTGTCCCCAAAGACCTGACCCGTGTGAAATCCAAGGTGGCGTTCAACCTGACGAAGCGCCAGCTTATATGCTTCGGCGGCGGCGCTCTGATCGGGGTGCCCACCTATATCTTCACCCGGGGTATCATCGGCAACGATACGGCGGTACTGCTGATGATTGGCTTCATGCTGCCCTTCTTCCTGTTCGGCATCTATGAGAAAGACGGCCAGCCCCTGGAGAAGGTGCTGGGCCACTTCATCCGGGCGCAGTTCCTGGCCCCCCAGACCCGCCCCTACCGCACCGAAAACCTGTACGCCGCCCTGGAGCGGCAGAACCGAAACGAAATGGAGGCGAAAGCGGTTGCAAACAAAGCAGCAAAAAACACAGGCAAAAAATCTACGCACGGCAAAAAAGCGGCACGAAACAGATAAGTCCGGCCTGCGGGACGCCATCCGGCTCACCCCGGAGGCCAAGCTGTCCGGCCCGGACAAGCGGCGGCTGGTGTCCGCCGTGAAAAAGGCCAAGCTGGACGGCAGGCTCCCCCAGACCGCCCAGCAGACCATCCCCTACCGGGAGATGTGCCGGGACGGTATCTGCGTGGTGACGGATCGCTACTACACCAAGCAGATCCGCTTCTACGATATCAATTATCAGTTGGCCCAGAACGAGGACAAGAACCGGATTTTTGAGGATTATTGCGATTTCCTCAACTACTTCGACAGCTCTATCCACGTCCAGTTCTCCTTCCTCAATCAGCGCACCGACATGGAGGAATACCAGCGGGCCATTTGCATCCCGGATCAGATCGACGCCTACAACGGCATCCGGGAGGAATACTCGGATATGCTCAAAGACCAGCTCGCCAAAGGCAACAACGGCCTGACCAAGACCAAGTACATCACCTTCGGTGTGGAGGCGGAGAGCCTGAAAGCAGCCAAGCCCCGGCTGGAGCGGGTGGAGGCGGATATCCTGGCTAAATTCAAGGTGCTGGGCGTCCGGGCGCACTCGCTCAATGGCTATGAGCGGCTGGCGATCCTTCACCAGATGTTCCACCCCTCGGGCGGGCAGAAGTTCCGCTTCGCCTGGGACGCTATCTGGAAAACCGGGCTGTCCAGCAAGGACTTCATCGCCCCGGACAGTTTTACCTTCCAGGATGGCCGGGTGTTCCAGATCGGTAGAACCTACGGTGCGGCGTCGTTTCTGCAAATCCTGGCCCCGGAGCTGACGGACAAAATGCTGAAGGACTTCCTGGATCTGGAGAACAGCCAGGTGGTGACACTGCACATCCAGTCCATCGACCAGAACGCCGCCATCAAAAATATCAAGCGGAAGCTCACCGACCTGGATCGTATGAAGATCGAGGAGCAGAAGAAGGCCGTCCGCGCCGGATATGACATGGACATCATTCCCAGCGATTTGAACACCTACGGGGCCGAGGCCAAGACGCTGCTGGAGGACCTGCAAAGCCGGAACGAGCGGATGTTCCTGGTGACGGTGCTGGTGCTGAATCTGGCGGACAGGCGGCAGCGGCTGAAAACCGACGTGTTCCAGGCGGCGGGGGTGGCCCAGAAGTACAACTGCGCCCTGCGGCGGCTGGACTGGCAGCAGGAGCAGGGCCTCATGTCCTCCCTCCCCCTGGGCCTGAACCAGATCGACATTCAGCGGGGCCTCACCACCTCCAGCACCGCCATTTTTGTCCCCTTCACCACCCAGGAGCTGTTTATGGGCGGCGAGGCGCTGTACTATGGCCTCAACGCCCTGTCCAACAACCTCATTATGGCGGATCGCAAGCAGCTCAAGGCCCCCAACGGCCTGATCCTGGGCACCCCCGGCGGCGGCAAGTCCTTCTCCGCCAAGCGGGAGATTGTCAACGTTTTCCTCGTCACCCGAGATGATATCGCCATCATCGACCCCGAGGATGAATATTCGCCCTTGGTGCGGCGGCTGGGCGGCCAGATCATCGACATTTCCCCCACGTCCAATCAGTATGTCAACCCCATGGATTTGAACCTCAACTACTCCGAGGACGACAACCCCCTGACGCTGAACTCGGATGTCTACCAGTACCACCCTTTGGGCGTACCTACCCGGCCGGGGCGCGGGCTTTCAAGGAGGACGGGGGCGGCCAAAGCCGCCCCCGTCCTTACTGGAACACCCGCCCGCCCCCGGCTATATACGGCCATCAATCGCCGCCATAGGTAGGTAAGGCCCTCGAAGTCTTATACTTAATACCTTTATCGTCCACCCCGCTGGATACATCCGCCGCAAGCGCGCGCCTACCCGCCGCAATCTCCCTCGCGGCGTTCCGTTCCCGGATTTCTAC
>ERZ808037.668-NODE-668-length-29144-cov-9.031032_pt1 | contig 29144 bp, 32 predicted proteins | sample MGYA00380190_ERZ808037 | MGnify/ENA primary metagenome ERZ808037 (study PRJEB31490, sample SAMN06133399) | mouse gut metagenome | isolation source: J9 | host: mice | place: China: Chengdu | collected 2015-05 ...
TCACAAAGGTTTGCTTTTTCGGTAACTGCCTTATTATATGTTGTTTTTTGGCTTGTCCTTTATGCGTACTGACCTTAGAGCCTTGAATACTTTTGCGTGCTTTTGCATCTCGTTATCCATCGTCATCCTCACATCAAAAATATTTGATGTGATTAGTATATGCCATTGACAAAGGTTTGTCAACAGATTAAATCAAAATATTTTGATTTAAGAAAGGCGGTACATTTTCGGTACGCAAGAGAGAAAAAGCCCCACAGAGCAACACAACATCTCGTGCTTCTCTGTGGGACTTCTCCATTTTAACCACAATATATAGGACTGTTCTTGGAAATTAATTTATTCCCACTCGCTCCTGTTAGGTTTGTTCTAAACAGTTTTGCTTATGGGATTTGGCTCTGATTATTTATATTGTTTTCATTATTCAGATGGTTTGGACTATCTGATTTTTTGTTGCCATTGTGTTGCCACAGGAAAAAAGAAAAGCTGGTGAGATAAATGCGATGAATGACTAATCGGAATTTATGAATACAATTTCTATTCATATCCAATTATATAACTTCTGTTCGTTTAAGAATATATGCCAGTTCCGTAGTTTCTTCGGTCACATCTATTTTTCCTTTGTTTATTAAAGAGTGAGCAACATTAGTTTGATTTCGCTTTGTCAAGATGCTAATAACTGACGCTAAATCAGCTTGAGATGCACCATGAGAAAATATAAAATTAAATATACTATAGCACTCAGTATACCTTCTGGTGTTCTTAATTGGACCAATTATTGTTTCATTTTCATCTCGGATATATCCCCAATTAAGAATATGAATTGCCAAATTTATATAATTCCTCATGTCCATAGGATCTGCAATTATTGCATGTTCTTGTGCATCTAGCATATTAGGGTAATCTTTTATTTCTTTATACAGAGTACTCATCACAGTATACAAACCATCATCTTCTGGTTCGCTTTCAATTGCTTTTAACAACATTTCTTCTGCTTTAGAATAGAGCTTTTTAGCAATATATGCACGCGCCAGATTTCTTGTAATTATGGATTCATACTCGCCATACTCCTGAACAGAAAGGCAAAAGCTTATAATTGCATCCCAATTTGAAAGAGAAATATAAAGATTAAAAAGCCCCATCAATAATTCATCTGAAAGCAATGTTTCGTCTGTTGCAACGGGAAGGTCTTCGCTATTATAAGAGATTTTCATATATTTTTCAATATAGGCACAACCTTTGTTTCGCATAACTGGATCAGGGTAATCACTATAAGTATCTGCTAGCAACCCTACAATAGTATACTCATCCGGAAACATTCGACTGGCTTCTTCCAACACAACAAGACGATGTGGTATCATATTCATTTGATCGCATATCCTTGACAGTTGAACATATTGGTCAACTGTCAAAAGATGTCCATATAACGCATCACTAAGCAAAGTAATAAATGTTTCATTATCACCAGCATTCGCACACTCGTGAATTTTTAGTATTGCTTGTGCTCCACTTTTGCTTACTGCATCATTTGCTTCTTGCAACCGATTATATATGGTTTGCTTATCGTCACTATTCGTTTCATCCAATTTGATATTATGCTGTTCAATAACCTCCCGATATTTTTTCACTTCATTTTCTAGCATTTCAAGGCGTTCTTTTGTAGTTTCATTGGGAATATTACCTATAGTCAAAGATGGATAAAAATCATATACAATATTATCAGTATTAGTCTTTCGATCTACTGTTTCATATTTTAAGACCGCTTTTCTTATCTCTTCACGCGCGGCTGTTAAACCTGGGAGTGTGGGGGAATATTCAATTGCTACATGTTGGCTAAGGTCAAAAGGAATGCTGCTTCCTTTTTGTATAATTAGTATTGTAGCACATCGATGTAGGGCATGTCTAATGCCCAACTCATAAAATACGTTAGCATTAGCATTTGTCATATCGGCAATCGCTAAATCTGATTCTATGATATCCCTCATTATATTCTTTGTAATATTCCCGACATTTTCCGGGTTTGTATCTGCTCTATTAACATCATAGTTTAAATCAGCTAAAACTGGCTTAATAATGATTTCAAAAACTGAGGAGAAAAGGTCTTTTTCTTCTTGTGTCTTTCCAAAAGGAGTGATAACAAAACACGTTTTCATAGCATTGCCCTCCTATAAATAATTCTCACTATTAATCGTCCCTGTTTTCTTTCAATGAATTGGCAATTTATTTATATAGTTTACAACTGCCGATATTATTGATAAGTTGCAATATATAATGTTCAAAATTTTGTTTAAGCTCACATTCCCATAGTACAATCACTTTCCACCCATCCGCTTCAAGTTGAGCAATATGCTCCTGATCCCGCTGCTGTGTTCGCTGAATCTTCGGCCCCCAGTATGCCTTATTCGACTTGCTGGAATGAGCATACCTACTTCCACAATCGTGCCCATGCCAATAGCATCCATGAATAAAAATCGCAATTTTCTTTTTGGTAAACACTATATCCGGCTTACCTGGAAGAGCCTTGTAATTGACCCGATAGCGGTATCCCAACGCAAACAAATACCTCCGCACCATAAGTTCGATGCTGGTATCTTTGCTCTTGATATGGGACATAATCTCGCTCCGCCGCTCCGAAGTAATTGTATCTGCCATTACACAGATAAATCTAGCGGGAGATCAGAGATGTCTTTCAGCCGTTTCCCTTGGACGAGTGTTTCCAATGTCTCAACAGCATCCTCTGAGCCGACCTCTTTAACTGCACGCATCAATTCATATAGAGCGAAGTGATACACACAGTCAATGTCCCCGGTACCAAGCGCAAGCGATGCAAGGCGGTTCGGCATCGGTTCCGCAGTTACTACAACGATATGGGGGAGATGGCCTTTCCGGTTGCGAATCAGGTTAAGGGCCTCTGTCCGGCTATTCTGCGCTCGGTCACTCCGCATGGTATATTTAGCTGATACGCTGGCATGAAGCAAGGGTTTCCCACCATTGGCCTTTCTTATGTCCGCCATCCTGCTGGTATCCGCATCGACTACACATTGCAGTTCGTTGATCTCGCTGTCCTCATACAAGTCACGATAAACCACAACATCGGGCGCAACCAAGTAATCGTTTCCCAACGAGGCGGCGAGCTGGGCATTTTGTGCAGTCAATACACTTAAATAAGCCAAATGCTCATATTGGGCAAAATCGCTGGTCTTTAGCTTATTGTTGTTCCCCAACTGCAAGATAGTCCACCGTCCAGGGCGGAGATTCTGAAGCTGAGGAAAGGTTTCCTGTAAAAACTGCATTGTGAGCAATTCAAACTGTTTTCCTAATGTCTGTCCAGAAATCTTATCGACTTGATTGACAGTGTGATGATGCTCATCGACAAGAATATCGACGATCTTCCTAGCTATAGCCTTTGACCCCCGGCTGCTGGTATCCGCATTAGAGGCCACACCAGCAGAGGTCAAGGTCAGCGTATTTGTTTCAAACAACTGCTCGTGAAAGTGAAATCTTGCTCTGGCTATCAGTGCATCCATGTGCAAGGCACTCCTTTATCTGTTCTCCCACCGCTTTCGCTACGGGGGGTGGAAAAGCGTTCCCAATCATCCGGCAGGCAACTGTTTTCCGGCTACCAAATGTCCATGTATCAGGAAATCCTTGAATCCGGGCCATCATCCGGCTGGTGAGCCGGGGCATTCCCTCAAAGCCAGGAGCAGGTGCTGCATCCGCAATTCCCCGACCATCTATACCAAGTTCAGCCCATGCTTTTCTAGCTCTGGTAGGGCCAAGGTCAGGCCCACCATGCTTCTTGGAACCACCCACCAGCGTTGGGGCGATACGATCCGCTTGCTCTGCCCACCGTTTTGCCCCAGTCCACTTGTTTTCTGCCATCAAATCATACAGTGTTTCGCCAACTGTTTTGGCACTGTCTGGTTTGTCCTCTGGATAGGAAAACGCCCCATATTGATCTTTTCGTATGCCGATAATGACAACTCTTGGGCGAAGCTGGGGAACACCAAAGTCTGATGCATTCAGTAGCTTTATATGAGTAACATACCCTAAATCTCGAATCGATTTGAAAATATGGCTGCGGTATGCCTCAAAGCTGGGGTCTAAAAAGCCACGGACGTTTTCCAGCATGACCGCTTTCGGTTTCATTTCCTGGATTAGTCTGATTGCCTCTGGAAACAAATCCCGGTCATCATCCTGTCCAAGCTGTTTGCCAGCAACAGAAAACGGGGGACAAGGCACACCGCCCGCCAGTAAATCAACACCTCTGTATGGCCGTCCATCGAAATCGTGAACATCCGCACAGATAACATTCCATTCTGGCCGGTTTTTCCTCAAAACCTCGCAATAATCGGCTTCATATTCAACCAAAGCTACATGAACAAACCCGGCCATCGCAAGACCAAGGGCTTGTCCACCAGCTCCTGCACATATCTCAACACACGTCAATGGCCGCTGTATCATGCAATCTCTCCTAATCATACGGTCATTTTTCGGTAAACTCAATAACATCGCCTATATCACAATCTAATGTGTGACAAATCTTATATAGGCTTTCCATTGAAATAAATTCGCTTTTCCCCATCTTTGCCAGAACATTGAAGCTGATCCCTGCTGCCTCTTTCAGTTCGGTCCGGTTCATCTTCTTGTCAATCAATAATTTCCATAGCTTATCATAGCTGACTGGCATTGTGATTCTCCGTTCAAAGCGTTTTCGTCAGTATACCACATCTTACCGTCTATATCAAGATAATCTCACAAAAATATGAGTGTTTGCGTTATAGCCAGATTTCCCTTACGTCACGTTCCATTTTGTGCGCGTATTTGATAGTTGCTGCTGTCCCACCACTTTTCCGGCCATCATGCACCGCAATTACCAGAGCTGAACAATCTATCATGTACCGGTTCCGCACCATGTAACAACTCTTGGAATACCGGTCTGTATGCACTTTGACAATATCACACTCTTTCAACAGGCATTGAAATACTTCATCGGGTGTATTCATTCGGCCTGGATATGGAATTGCCGCTTCTAACGTAATAGGATACTCACGTTTCAGATCAGCAACAATCCCGGCAAAAATCAGGTCTACGCCAGCCGCAAAGCCGCTAATAAAATGCGTGTACTCACTTTGAATTGCTTGTAATAGTTCTTGGCGCAGTTTCATCTGCACATATTGTATCTTATCAGCTAGTATATCACGATGTCCTGTTACACAGCAGGTATGCTCTTTGTCCATGTTCTTACCTCCAAAATTCCAGAGTTATAATAACTCTATAACAACTCCGTTTTTGGATTGTACCACATTATAGGTCTAAAATAAAGCCATAATAGCTTTATTGGAGGATGCCCATGAACAAAGACAACGAAAAGCATTTCGGACTCAGGGTGGATGGTGATATTCTGGCTAAATTCCGCTATGTCTGCGGTTATGTGGGGCGCTCTGCCAACAGCCAGATTATCCAACTGATGCTAAAGTTTATTTCGGACTATGAAAAAGAGCACGGAAAGATCGACTTGAACGAAATTTCAAAATGAGTAGAAACGCCGGTAGCGGGGGCTTGCTGCCTACCACTACCGGCATTTCATTATTTTCCTGCCCGTATCCCTCGTTCTTTTGCCCAGGCGCTGGCCTTGCTGCGCCGTTCCTCGCTATACGGAGCAGTTAGCCGGAAACTCAGCCGCCCTTTCTCGATCTCGAATGTCATCGAATGTCATTCCGCCCTGTCCATCATCATCCGTCTGCCTGCACAGACTGGGGTACTGCTGGGCGTATGCTCCCAACCGCTTTTTCAAGTCTGTGTTGTGGGTCTGTACCTCAATGATACTGCTCTGCTCATCAAAAAAGATACCGGTTGTCTTTTGCCGCTTTGTAAGCCCTGTTCGCATGAAACCTCCTGATTTTTGAAATATTTCTCCACTTCTTGGGCCGAAAAAGAAAGATGTTTTTTTGATGGAGAGCGTTCCAATGAGGCTCCTCATTTGAAACGCTCCCATTCGATTTTTTCAAACTTTCCCGGCTCTTGAAAGATTACCGCTCAACGGCGCTTTCCCGCTGCCGTTGAACCCTAGGTGGCTCTACCTGCTCCGTATAAAGAACCTTGAAAATAAACGCCATCACCCGTTCCGGTGCTTTCTTAATCGCAGCAAAGAAGTCCTTCGCCTGTTCCTTCAATTCCTCATACCGCCGTTTCCATATCTGCGCATCACGCCGGGCGGATTTCAGATCACGCTGCAAGTCTTTGATAGTGGTATCCGCAGCAATCCCCTTTTTGGCAAGCCGCTTCAAGTCATCTGCTTCTTGCTGGGAAAACTCCATCTTACCCATCAGCGTTTTACGGCCCATGCTGTCTATTTCCGCAAAAGTAGCCGCTGTTCCCTTCTGGACTACGATCTTCTGCTCAACTTTCTGAAGGACCTTTTCCTTTTTCTCTACCTGATGTTCCAGCGCCGCCAGCCGTTCCTGCTCACGTTCCGTCTTAAACTGAGCCACAGTCAGATGTTCCTCCGTGCTGCCACGCTCACCCCGTTCCACATCGGTGTAGCCAGCGGTCCGCATAGCGTTGAAGAAATCATCCTGGAGGACACTGTACGACTTCCGCAAGACTGGTTTACCATTCTTCTGGAGGATTGGCTTTCCTTGTTTATCTACCGCCGGGAGGGACTTCCACTTTTTACTGCTGCTTACTTGGGTGATCGTTTCCTTAACTGTACCAACCAGCGCCTTGTCCTTGCACCGCTTGGACCATAGGATTTGCTTCTCTACCACAGGAATGTAGACAACGTGGAGATGGTAGTGGTACACATCCCGCCCCAGTGCTTCCGACATAGCTCGATTACGCTCATCAGCGTGCATAACCGCCGATAAGATAAACTGCTCCCCGCCCACAATTTCTACTGCACTTCTGTATGCGTCGGTGTAGAATTGTTTTGCGAAATCATAGCCGCCGTGGTTATCGAAGTAGGCTGAGTTTACATCGAAAATCAATTCGCCATACAGGTGGGCATCCTCTTTAAGCCCTCTGGTGGAGATTGTTTTACTGGCCTCCATCTGAGCGAACATCTCAGCGTAACCGCCCGATGGCCGCTTAAAGTGGATATTCAGCGCAGTCCTTTCCGGTACAATGTCTGGATTGGTATAGGCATCCTTTTCCCGCTCGTTGTGCCGCTGTGTATTGCTGATCTGTGTTTTTGTCAGATTTGCGTTTCTGACGCTGGTACGGTCAATCCCGTCGTTTCTTGCCATTGTACTCCTTTCCAAAATTTGCGGTTTGGGTACCCTCCGAGGGACGGGGGACACTTCCTGCGGGAAGTGTAATAACCCACTATGACACTTTCATCCCTCCGGGCTGCAAAGTGTCGTGGGCTCTCCGAGGGGGTGAGGGGGCTTTGCCCCCGGCAACTGCGGTTGCCTCCCCCAGCAGGGCCGCCCTTTGAAAAGGCCACCCTGCACCCGCCTAAACTTTGCTGTGGGGCTATGGTGATGATGCGCCTCCCATCACCATAGCTCCACGATTACAGCGGCAGATCACCGCTCAAGCTCAACAACGTTCCTGACGCCGTTGTACTGCATGACCTCTTTCTCCTGTCGGTCATCGGTGTACCAGATAATCTTCTCTGGCTTGATGACACCCTTGTAGATATGCCGTTGTGGTTGCAACCTAGCTACTGCTCGATCATGGAACCATTTCGCAACATCAAGGCTGGTGGTCCATGAGATTCGGTATGCCGCTTTGTTCAGAGGTTCCGCCCCAGCGCGGTATATTTCAATCTCTGGCAATCCGATCATTTCAGCGGGGATACGTTCTTCGATTGGGGCGTATTTCCTCGCCTGCCGGACATATTTTCTGACGATTGGCATACGATCTCCATTGTGCGTATAGCAGCTTGTAGGTATGCTATACTTGTATTGATCGGGCAGGCGGCGGTAAACCAGTTCCAGTCCTTCTGCCATAATGTCGGGATTCAGTTTAATCAAGCTGGCAACCTTTTCCCAATCTTCGTATTCTACGGCCTCGAAGTATTCCTCTGACACCAAGTTAAAACGTTCTTCCTCAGTCAGAAGAATCTTATATTCTATCATTTTGCATCTCCTTTATTTAATTCTTCGACATGATTGTACCATCACCTTTTGTTGAAAACTGTCGATTATGCGGCTCCGTGACGGTCGTGACGATGGTGACGGTCTTTTGACCGCCGCTCCAAACATCGTCACGACCGTCACCATCGTCACGCCTGGGGTGGAGCCAGTGCTAGGGTAATCTTCCGACCCGAATGGTTGCGGCCATTCTCGTACCGGATGCCATGCTCAGTCAGCAACCGTCCAGCGTTCACATTCAGGCGCATTGCAAGCGTATTGGGCTTCAAATCTGCACCCGGGGCGGTCACCAATTCAGTTGCAGTGCCGCTCCATGACGTATCCCTCGCTACCAATGCTGCTACCGCTTCAAGTACCGGGTCTGGGGGCGGTTTCCACAACTCCGTTTCTGTTCGCTCCAACTGCCATATCAGCCGGTCCATATCCCTGGCCAGATAGAGCCGCTGATCTTGCTGGTCACGCCCGGAAACTTCCAAAATGGCTGAGCTGTCTGTCCGCTTCTCCTTCTGAAGCATGAATGCTCCATCTGCTGCCCCTAGCAGGCCATTTGTACCGGAGATCATATCAAACTTATCATCGGCCTGCTGCTTTCTGGTGTGATGTACCAGCAGGAGACAAATTTTTTGATTATCCGCAAACCGCTTCAGCCGTCCTACGATCTCATAATCATTGGCGTAGCTGAATTTCTCCCCACCAGCCTCCCGGACTTTCTGAAGGGTGTCAATAATAATCAGCTTTGTATCTGGATGTTCCCGCACAAACTTTTGAAGCTGTTCGTCCAGGCCGGAGCCAAGCTGCTTGGCGCAGATGGCAAAGTGCAAATTCTCCGTACTGTCCGTTCCGAACATCCGATATAACCGCTCTTGCAATCTTCGGTAATCATCCTCCAACGCCAGATAGAGAACGGTCCCTTTATGTACTGTGTAGCCCCACAGGGAGATGCCGGTGCTGATGTGGTAGGCAAGCTGGGCCATGAAGAATGACTTTCCAACCTTCGGCGCTCCCACAAACAGGTACGTCCCCGCATAGAGCAGGCCGTCGATCACGGGGGGCCTGCTCTGGTACACATTCTCATACAACTCGCTCATGGATACGGTATGCAGATACGCCGGGTCGCTCATCCGTTGCATCAGCCGCAGTTTTTCTTCTAAAGTTTGTTCCGGGGGATTGTTTTCGGTCAAATCTTCTGCTATACTCAAACTAGTGGTTTTATGAACCGGCTGTTCCCCGCCTGCGCCAACAGGTGGAATCGGAGCAGCCGCTTTCGCTTTCAGTTCATCCAATCTATCAATCCTCCTTCATGCCATCCATAATGGCGGCAATCATGTTGATGGTGTCCAGCAGTTCGTCACGGACATTTGCCCCGGCCTCAATACGCCGCAGCTCATCCAGGACGGCGGCAAGCTGATTCCGCAGGGCCTTATACACCCTGGGATTGCCCTGCACCACCACATCTCGGTTCAGAAGCCGCCGGATGATGTAGTCCTGTTTGGTGAGGCCGGTCAGCTGGACAGAGGTTTCGATCTGTGCGTCCTCCTCCGGCGATACCCGGAACGCCACAGTTTTGTTCCGCCAGCGGTTGTGGCTGTCCAAATTCTTTGCTGACATAGTTAAACGCTCCTTTCCATGTTCAATTTATCCGCCATTTCCGCCTGTTTGGACGGAAACAAGTGCGCATAGTTGTAAGTAATGTCGATGCTCTCGTGGCCCACCCGGTCTGCGATTGCCGTTGCAGAGAAGCCCATATCAATCAGAAGCGAAACCGCACTGTGACGAATATCGTGGATTCTGATGCGCTTCACCCCGGCCTCTTTCGCGCCCCTGTCCATTTCCCGGTGAAGGTAGCTTTTGGTGACGGTGAACATCCGGTCATTTTCGCCAACATCACAGAGCATTTTGAGGTAGTCTTGCATCTCATCCGCCAAAAATTGCGGCATGGTGATGACCCGATTGCTTTTCTCGGTTTTCGGTGTGGTAATCAGGTCTTGACCGTTCAGACGCTGGTAGGACTTGCTGATGGAAACAGTGCATTTCTCAAAATCGAAGTCTGCCGGAGTAAGCGCCAGCAACTCGCCCTCGCGGATACCACACCAGTAGAGCATTTCAAATGCGTAGTAGGAGAGGGGTTTGTCCATCATGGCCTCGGCAAATTTCAGATACTCGGCCTTTGTCCAGAACAGCATCTCCCGGTTTTTCTTCTTTCCCATGCTCCCAGCCTTTTTGCAGGGATTGTCCCGGAGATTGTAATAGCGGACAGCGTGATTGAAGATGGCGCTCAACTGATTATGGACTGTTTTCAGATAGACTGGGGAGTACGACTTGCCCTTATCGTCCTTGTAGTTCAACATCTCATTCTGCCAAGTGATGATCTGCTGGGCGGTGATATTGCACATCTTCAGTTTGCCGAAGAAGGGCAGCAACTTGGAGCGGATGATGTGGTCTTTGGTGGCCCAGGTGTTTTCTTTGAGGCGGGTCTTCATATCCGCCGTGTACTGCTCCACGAAGCTGGCAAATGTCATATCCAGGTTGGAGGCAGCCTTGTTCTGTTGCTCTCGCTCCCACGCTTGTGCATCCCGCTTGGTCTTGAAGCCCCGCTTCTGTGATTGCTTCCGTTCCCCAGTCCAGTCGGTGTAGCGGTAGATCACCCGCCAGGTGCCAGTCGTTTCTTCTTTGTAGACCGCCATTACGATTCCTTCCTTTCCACCCCGTCATAGCAGAGCTTTTCCATGAAGTGCCGCCGGTTGACCCGGCCTGAGATTGTCAGGTATCCCTTCTCCCTTAGTTCGGCATTGAGTTTCTGGACGATTTTGTAGGCATAGGACTTGGATATCCCCAACTCCCTTGCCACATCGTCCACCCGCATGAAGCTGTTTTCGTTCAAATAGTGTACCTCCTGTTTTAGATTTATTAAGCGGAATTGCTTAGTTCTCTTGTATTATACTAAACAACTCTGTTAACGTCAAGCGGTTTGCGAAAAATATTAAGCAAAAATATTTAAGTTTTTCTTGACTATCTTAAACATATCTGCTATATTGATTGCAACGATAATCGAAATGGAGTTAGCAGTTATGGCAATCGGTGAAAGAATCCACTTTTTCCGCACAATGCGGGGTATGACACAGAAATATCTTGGTATGTTGCTGGGCTTCCCGGAGAAATCCGCCGATGTCCGGCTGGCACAATACGAAACCGGAGCGAGAACGCCAAAGGCTGATTTGACTGCTTCCCTGGCTAATGCTTTGGGTGTGTCACCGCTGGCGCTGTCTGTGCCCGATATTGATTCTTACTTGGGGCTGATGCACACGCTGTTCACCTTGGAGGACAGGTATGGCCTCACCATTGACGAGCTGGATGGGGAGGTCTGCCTGCGGGTCAATGTGCGCCACAGCAAGGATGCCGCCCGTCTGCATGAAATGCTCTGCTCTTGGCGGCAGGCCGCTGCCATGCTCAAAGCTGGTGAGATTAGCCAGGAGGACTATGACCGCTGGCGTTACCGCTACCCCGAATTTTCCAACACGCCGGGCCGGGTCAAGCCGATCTCCCAAGGCTTGAGCGATATGCTGGTAGAAGCCCTCAAAGAGCAATCCGAAGAATAAAAAGAAAAAGAGCTAACTGGCCCAATCAAAACCAGTTAGCTCTTTTCCAATGAATAATGAAAAAATGTTGCCAAATCGTTGCCACAGAGGGGACTAAACCTTGAAAAATCCAGTCATATCAAGGCTTTCTCGTCCTCCGAAATTACTCCCACTCAATCGTCCCCACCGGCTTGGGCGTCAGGTCATACAGCACCCGGCACACCCCCGGCACCTCCGCCAGAATCCGCCCCGTGATCTTCTGCAGCACCGCCCAGTCGATCTCGGGCACGGTAGCGGTCATGGCGTCCACGGTGTTCACCGCCCGGATAATCACCGGCCAGTCAAAGGCCCGCTTACCGTCCCGCACGCCGGTGGAGCGGAAGTCGGGCACCACAGTGAAGAACTGCCACACCTGGTCCGCCAGCCCCGCGGCGGCGAACTCCTCCCGCAAAATGGCGTCCGACTCCCGCAGGGCGGCCAGCCGGTCCCGGGTGATGGCCCCCAGGCACCGCACCCCCAGCCCGGGGCCGGGGAAGGGCTGGCGCTCCACCATGGACCCGGGCAGCCCCAGGGCGTGGCCCACGCAGCGCACCTCGTCCTTGAACAGCAGCCGCACCGGCTCCACCAGCTCAAACTTGAAGTCGTCGGGCAGGCCGCCCACGTTGTGGTGGGCCTTCACGCCGTCGCTCTCCAGAATGTCCGGGTAGATGGTCCCCTGGGCCAAAAAGTCGATGCCCTCCAGCTTCCGGGCCTCCTCCTCAAACACCTTGATGAACTCGCCGCCGATGATCTTCCGCTTCCGCTCCGGCTCGTCCACCCCGGCCAGCAGGTCCAGGAAGCGGTCGGTGGCGTCCACATAGATGAGGTTGGCGTCCATCTGGTTACGGAACACCTCCACCACCTGCTCGCTCTCCCCCTTGCGCATGAGACCGTGGTTCACATGGACGCACACCAGCTGCTTTCCGATGGCGCGGATGAGCAGCGCCGCCACCACCGACGAGTCCACCCCGCCGGACAGGGCCAGCAGCACCTTCTTGCCCCCCACCTGCTCCCGGACCGCCTTCACCTGCTCGTCGATGAAGGCCATGGCCAGCTCAGGGGTGTTGATCCGCTTCATATCCGCGGGACGCATATTGTTTTCCATTTTCTCATCCTCCTTGATATTAGGGAAGCACTGATTCCATGCGCCTGCCGATTGAATCAGTCCTTCCTTAGGGCTTGTTTCAACATTGCCAGCATGATGACCGGGTCACTCAAATTCCACCGTCCCCGGGGGTTTTGAGGTGATATCGTACAGCACCCGGTTGATGCCCGCCACCTCGTTTACTATGCGCACGCTCACCCGGTCCAGCAGCTCGTAGGGGACGCGGGCCCAGTCCGCCGTCATGAAGTCGTCGGTGGTCACCGCCCGCAGGGCCACGGCGTAGTCGTAGGTTCGCCCGTCCCCCATCACCCCCACGGAGCGCATGTTGGTGAGGGCGGCGAAATACTGGCTCAGCCGCCGGTCCTCCCCGGCGCGGGCCGCCTCCTCCCGGAAGATGGCGTCCGCCTCCCGCAGCATGTCCAGCTTCTCCTTTGTGACGTCTCCGATCACCCGGATGGCCAGCCCCGGCCCCGGGAAGGGCTGGCGGGCCACCAGGTATTCCGGCAGTCCCAGCTCCCGGCCCAGGTCCCGCACCTCGTCCTTGAACAGCAGGCGCAGGGGCTCCACAATCTCCTTGAAGTCCACACAGTCGGGCAGGCCGCCCACATTGTGATGGCTCTTGATAACGGCGGCGTCTCCCGCCCCGGACTCGATGACGTCGGGGTAGATGGTGCCCTGGGCCAGGTAGTCCACCGCTCCGATTCTCCTGGCCTCCTCCTCGAATACCCGGATGAACTCCTCGCCGATGATCTTCCGTTTCCGCTCCGGCTCATCCACCCCCGCCAGCCGGATGAGGAACCGGTCCTGGGCGTTGACCCGGATGAAGTTCATGGCCCGCCTGGAGAACGCGGCCTCCACCTCGTCCCCCTCGTCCTTCCGCATGAGGCCGTGGTCCACGAACACGCAGGTGAGCTGCTCCCCCACCGCCTCGGCCAGCAGCGCCGCCGCCACCGAGGAGTCCACCCCGCCGCTGAGGGCCAGCAGCACCTTCCCGCCCCCGATCTTCTCCCGCAGGGTGGCCACGGCGGCGCGCCGGTAGTCCTCCATGGTCCAGTCCCCCGCCGCGTGGCACACCTCGTAGAGGAAGTTTCGGAGCATGTCGGTTCCCCCCTGGGTGTGGTTCACCTCCGGGTGGAACTGCACTCCGTAGAACCCCCGGGCCTCGTCGGCGATGGCGGCGTTGGGGCAGGCGGCGGAGCGGGCCGTGGCGGCAAAGCCCTGGGGCGCCCGCTCCATGTAGTCCCCGTGGCTCATCCAGGTGATCCCCGCCCCAGGCAGGCCCTGGAACAGCTTGCAGCCGGTGTCGAACTGGGTCTCGGTCTTGCCGTACTCCCGGGCGGAGTCGTCCTGGGCGGCAGCCACCCGGCCCCCCAGCAGGTGGGCCATCAGCTGGCAGCCGTAGCAGATGCCCAGAATGGGCACCCCCCAGGTGAAGATGCCGGGGTCCACCTTGGGGGCGTCCTCCAGGTACACCGAATTGGGCCCCCCGGTAAAGATGATGCCGATGGGGTTCATGGCCCGCAAGGCCGCCAAGGGCACGGTATAGGGCCTGACCTCGCAGTACACCCCGCACTCCCGGACCCGCCGGGCGATGAGCTGGTTATACTGCCCTCCGAAATCCAGGACAATGACAGTCTGATGGGACATGGCCGCGCCTCCTTTTTCCGTTCCAATCTTCAAACTAATGTTTCACGTGAAACACTGGGGCGTCTCAGTTCCACAGCAGGTCGTCCAGCTCCCCATCCCGGAACACCACGGTTCCCTCGTGCTTCTCCTCGTCCCGCACCGGGAGGAAGGGGTCCAGCACCGTCACCCGCCGGGTGCACTCGGGGCAGCGGTACTGAATGGCCCCGCAGGCGTACATACCGGGGGGAATATCCGCCTTTTTCTCCACAATATACAGGGTTTTCCGATAAAACCCCGGGTCCTTGTGCGCCGTGTAGTGGCCCACGCTCACCCCAGGCAGGGCAAAGAGCTGCTTGCGGACCTTCTCCATGGGGCGCTTGCACTCTTTGCACCAGTCGTCCTGGAATTTGGCCAGCAGCTTGTCAAACAGTCCCATGTCACGCGCCCGCTCCCTGGCCCCGGACCTGATCCAGCAGCATCACCCACCGGTCCGCCTTGGAGATGCCCTCCAGCACCTTCTCATCGTTCATTTTCCAGCGCTGGTTGGAGATAAAGGTGTTCACCCGGATTTTGATGCCGTCGATCACAAACAGGAAGCTCACCCGGCTGGTGCCCCGCATAAAGCCGGCGCCGCCGGCGCCGTCGTCCGTCCAGGCCTTGGTCACCCGGCCGGCGGGGGCCACCTGCACCTGGAAGGGGCTCCAGAAAAACAGCAGGCCGATCTTGCCCTGCTCCATGTCCATGGACACCACGCAGCCGTCGCTGTAGAAAATCTGGCGGCGGTCAATGCCCATCTCGTCCAGCTGCTTCACCATCCGCTTTTTGCCCAGGCGGTAGATGTTCCGGCCGGCGAAAATCCACCAGAGCACCGCCAGCAGGGGTATCACGAACATAGATATGGCCGCCCCGTGCCCCCCGTCCGGGAAAAAGGTGTAGCCGATGAACAGGCTCAGCCCGGCCACAGCCAGAGGAACAAAAATGTAGCACAGCAGGTACACATAGTTGATTTTTTTCACTTGTTCGGTTTTCATCGGGTTTCTTCCTTTCTCAAATGATTCGGCGCGTTCCGCTGGGAGGCGGGTCAGTCCCACTCGCTCTTCCGCTCCTCCCCCTTCTTGGCCCTGGGGGTGAAGAAGAAGGGGAAGAGGCCCAGCTTAGCCCCCAGGGAGTGGAAGAGGGGGAAACAGACCAGAATGGTGACCACCTGAACGGTGCCGGTCCAGCGCTGGGTGTAGTCCACCTGGGCCACCTTGCCCCCCGTGCCCAGCATGTCGATGTAGAAGTCGCGGCGGCTCAAAGGCTCGCTGTACTCAATCTGGTGCAGGAAGCTCTCGTTCTCCTCCAGGTTCTCATACACCACCCGGCCCACCGGAAGGGTGTTCACCCCGGAAAAGTAGTCCCCCTCCGTCTGCACGCTGTCCGAGTTGATGACGGCGGCCACCAGCTCCCCGGAGGGCAGGGTGACGGCGTTCATATAGTGATTGCCGTAGTAGCCGCCCCCCCGGTTGCAGTACTCGATGCCGTCGGACAGGATGGTGAAGGTGTCGTGGCTGAGCAGGTCGTCCACGCTCTGGGCCCGGAACACCTCCGCCCCCGCCTTGCCGCCGATGTCGCCGTCGGCCACGGTGTGGTCCTCCACGTGCCGCTCATACAGGCTGGGCACAATGAGCTGGGTGAGCTTCACCGTTCCCAGGCTGACCCCGAAGGCCAGCAGCAGGCACAGCCAGATGTCAAACCGCATTCGGGTATAGCGCATGTCAAGCTCCTCCTGTCCGCCCTCAGATCCTGGTTACGTCCACCGCCTGGAGGTCCCGGCTCCGGCCCTGCTGGCGGGCGGTGAGCAGGGCCCGGGCGGTGTCGATGGAGGTGACGCAGCCCACGGAGTGCTCCACGGCGGCCCGGCGGATCTTGAAGCCGTCGGTGTTCTGCCGCCTGCCCCGGGTGGGGGTGTTGATGACCAGGTCGATGGTGCCCGAGGCGATCATGTCCATGATGTTGGGGTGCCCCTCGGACACCCGGGCCACGGCGGTGCAGGGCACCCCCGCCTCCGCCAGGGTCCGGCAGGTGCCCTCGGTGGCCAGAATCTCCACCCCCTGGTCGGCGAAGCCCCGGGCGATGCCGATGGCCTCCCCCTTGTCCTCGTCCTTCACGGTGAGGATGATCCGCCCGCCCTTCTTGGGCGCCCGCATGTTGGCCCCCTTGAAGGCCTTCAGCAGCGCCTGGGGAAAGGACTCGGCGATGCCCAGCACCTCGCCGGTGGACTTCATCTCCGGACCCAGGCCGGTGTCCACGTCGGCCAGCTTCTCAAAGGAGAACACCGGCATCTTTACCGCGAAATAGTCCGCCTCCTTGTAGATGCCCGTGCCGTAGCCCAGATCCCGCAGCTTCTGCCCCAGCATCACCTTGGTGGCCAGATCGATGATGGGCACGCCGGTGACCTTGGAGATATAGGGGATGGTGCGGGAGGAGCGGGGGTTCACCTCGATGACGTACACCTTGTCGTCGTAAATGATGAACTGGATGTTGATCAGGCCGATAACCCCCAGGGCCTTGGCCAGGTCGTGGGTGTAGCGCTCGATGGTCTTTTTGTGCTGGTCCTCCACATGGATGGAGGGATAGACGGAGATGGAATCCCCGGAGTGGACCCCGGCCCGCTCCACGTGCTCCATGACGCCGGGGATGAGCAGGTCCTCCCCGTCGAACACGCCGTCCACCTCCACCTCCCGGCCCATGAGGTACTTGTCGATGAGGATGGGGTGCTCCTGGACGGTCTGATTGATGATGCGCATGAAGTCGGTGATGTTCCGGTCGTTGTAGGCGATCTCCATCCCCTGGCCCCCCAGCACGTAGGAGGGGCGCACCAGCACCGGGTAGCCCACCTCGTTGGCGGCGCGCAAAGCCTCCTCGGTGGTGAACACGGTCCGGCCCTTGGCCCGGGGGATGCCGCATTGGTTCAGGATCTCATCGAACCGCTCCCGGTCCTCGGCGGCGTCCACCCCGTCGGAGGAGGTGCCCAGGATGGGCACGCCCATCTCGGTCAGCGCCTTGGCCAGCTTGATGGCGGTCTGCCCGCCGAACTGGACCACCGCCCCCCAGGGCTTCTCCTGCTCCACGATGTTCTGCACGTCCTCGGCGGTGAGGGGCTCGAAGTACAGCTTATCCGCCACGTCGAAGTCGGTGGACACGGTCTCCGGGTTGTTGTTGACAATGATGGTCTCATAGCCCAGCCGCCTCAGCGCCCACACGGAGTGGACGGAGCAGTAGTCAAACTCGATGCCCTGGCCGATGCGGATGGGGCCGGAGCCCAGCACCAGCACCTTTTTCCGGCCGGTGTCCCCGCCCTCCGCCTCGTTCTCCCCGTCATAGGAGGAGTAGTAGTAGGGGGTCTCCGCGTCAAACTCGGCGGCGCAGGTGTCCACCATTTTGAAGGAGGGCACAATGCCGTACCGCTCCCGCAGGGCCTTCACGTCCTTCTGCTCCATCTGGCACAGCCAGCCGATGTAGCTGTCGGCAAAGCACATCTCCTTGGCCCGGCGCAGGGCGTCGGCGTCCGGCTCCCCCTTGCACAGAATCAGGGCCTGCTCCATGTCGATGATCTTTTTGAAGCGGTCCAGGAACCACAGGTCCATCTTGGTGATGGAGTTGATCTTCTGGGGCGACACCCCCCGGCGGATGGCCTCGGCCACCACAAACAGGCGCTCGTCATCCACGTTGACCAGCAGGTCCTCAATCTCATCGGTGTACAGGTCGTCCAGCTTGGGCAGGCGCAGGGCCCGGACGTTGAGCTCCAGGGAGCGGATGGCCTTCATCAGCGCCCCCTCGAAGGAGTTGGCGATGGCCATCACCTCGCCGGTAGCCTTCATCTGGGTGCCCAGGGTCCGGCTGGCGGTGGTGAACTTGTCGAAGGGCAGGCGGGGGATCTTCAGCACGCAGTAGTCCAGGGTGGGCTCAAAGCAGGCGGTGGTCTTGCCGGTGACGGCGTTGGGAATCTCGTCCAGGGTGAAGCCCAGGGCGATCTTGGCGGCCACCTTGGCGATGGGATAGCCCGTGGCCTTGGAGGCCAGGGCGGAGGAGCGGGACACCCGGGGGTTCACCTCGATGACGGCGTACTCATAGGAATCCGGGTTCAGGGCAAACTGGCAGTTGCAGCCCCCCTCGATGCCCAGAGCGGTGATGATGTCCAAAGCGGCGGAGCGCAGCATCTGGTACTCCCGGTTGGCCAGGGTCTGGGTGGGGGCCACCACGATGGAGTCGCCGGTGTGGACGCCCACCGGGTCCAGGTTCTCCATGGAGCAGATCTGGATGACATTCCCGGCGGAATCCCGCATCACCTCGAACTCGATCTCCTTCCACCCGGCGATGCACCGCTCGATGAGCACCTGGCCCACCCGGCTCAGGTGAATGCCCCGGTCGGCGATCTCCCGGAGGGAGGGCTCGTCGTAGGCGATGCCGCCCCCGGTGCCCCCAAGGGTGTAGGCGGGCCGGACGATGACGGGGTAGCCGATGGACTGGGCGAAGGCGGCGGCGGCGTCCACGCTCTCCACCACGTCGGAGACGACGCAGGGCTGGCCGATGGACTCCATGCAGTCCTTGAAGCCCTGGCGGTCCTCCGCCTTGTGGATGGACTCGGGGCTGGTGCCCAGCAGGCGCACGCCGTATTTCGCCAGGGTGCCGTTCTCGTGGAGGGCCATGGCCAGGTTGAGCCCCGTCTGCCCACCCAGGGTGGGCAGAACGGAGTCGGGGCGCTCCATCTGGATGATCTGGGTGACGCTGTCCACGTTCAGCGGCTCGATGTACACGTGGTCGGCGATGTCCTTGTCGGTCATGATGGTGGCGGGGTTGGAGTTGACCAGCACCACCTCCACGCCCTCCTCCTTGAGGGCGCGGCAGGCCTGGGTGCCGGCGTAGTCGAACTCGGCGGCCTGGCCGATGACGATGGGGCCGGAGCCCAGCACCAGCACCTTTTTGATATTGGGATTCTTAGGCATGGGCGCGTCCTCCCTTCATGCTGTCCACAAAGCGGTCAAACAGATACTCGGTGTCCATGGGGCCGGGGGCGGCCTCCGGGTGGAACTGGACGGTGAAGCAGTTGGGCCGCCGGTAGCGCAGGCCCTCCACGCTGCCCTCGTTGACGTTGATGTGGGACACCTCCGCCACCGCCGGGTCCACGCTCTCGGCGGTAACCACATAGCCATGGTTCTGGCTGGTGATATAGGCCCGGCCGTGCTCCAGATCCTTCACCGGGTGATTGCCCCCCCGGTGGCCGAAGCGCATCTTGCGGGTCTCCGCCCCGGTGGCCAGGGCCAGGAGCTGGTGGCCCAGGCAGACGGCAAAGAGGGGCAGCTCACTCTCATAGAGCTTCCGAACCTCCGTGATGATCTCCACGTTGTCCGCCGGATCGCCGGGGCCGTTGGAGAGCATCACCCCGTCGAACCCGCCGGAGAGCACCGCCTCCGCCGGGGTGCGGGCGGGGAACACCGTCACCTCACAGCCCCGGTTCTGGAGGCAGCGGATCATGTTCTCCTTCACACCGTAGTCCATCAGGGCCACCCGGAGCCGCCGCTCCCCCAGGGCGGGGTACATCTGGGGCTCCCTGCGGGTCACCCGCTCCACGGTGCCCTCCACCCGGTAGGCCCGGATGCGCTCCAGGCACTCCTGGACAGAAAAATGCTCCGCACAGGTGATCATGCCGTTCATGGTCCCCTGACTGCGGAGTATTCTCGTTAAGGCACGGGTGTCGACGCCCTCAATGCCGGTGATATGAAATTGCTTCAAATAGGAATCCAGCCCGTCCTCGCAGCGGAAGTTGCTGCCGCGCCGGGCCAGGTGGCGGACGATGAACGCCTCCGCCCAGGGGCGGGAGGATTCGTTGTCCTCGTGATTGACGCCGTAGTTGCCGATGAGGGGATAGCTCATCACAATGCCCTGTCCGGCGTAGGAGGGGTCGGTCAGGATCTCCTGATAGCCGGTCATGGAGGTGTTGAACACCATCTCGCAGATCCGCTCCTCGCCGGAGCCGATGCTGCGGCCCGCAAAGGTCATGCCGTTTTCCAGGATCAAGGTCGCTTTCATCTTCTGCATCACGCCTTTCGTTCCCAAGTTATCTGTACGATTGTAACCGAAAACCTCCCGCCTGACAACACCCTTTTGCGCCCGGAATCAAAAACCGTGGATTTGGACAAAAAGAGAGGGCGTATTGCCGATTTTTCCACGGCAATACGCCCCAAAAGTTAAAAATAAGATTTTGACCTCATTCTTTTTTTGCAGGAAATTCCTCCAGCCCGGGGCGCAGCTCCACCATCACCAGCTCCGGACGGTTATAGAACCGGGGCAGCCGGGTGCTCTCCCGGGCCAGCCCCCGGCTGACGAGCAGGGTGGTGTCCCCCAGTGCATACCGGCCGCCGGCGTAGGTGGGAAACAGCCCCTGGTCGGGGGCAAACAGGCCGTTGAGCAGGCCGGGCAGCCGCCACTGGCCCCCGTGGGCGTGGCCCGCCAGCACCAGCTCGAAGCCCCGGCCCGCGTAGTCCTCCGTCCGCTCCGGCCGGTGGGTCATCAAAATGGAGCAGTGCTCCCCATCCAGGGCGGCGGTCACCGCCTCCAGCTGCTCCCGCCACCGGGTCTCGCCCACAGAGGGATCGTCAATGCCGCAGAGCTGCACCGTCTGTCCCGCCGCCGTTACCGTCACACAGTCCCCCGCCAGCACAACCGCGCCCCGTTCCTCCAGCCGGGCCTTCACCTCGTCCACCCGCCCCGTCCAGAACTCGTGATTGCCGGTGACATAATAGGTGGGCCATACCGCCGCCAGGGCCTCCACCGTGTCCAGCGCCCGCGCCTCCGGCATCCGGGGCTCGTCGTCCACGATGTCGCCGCACAACAGTACCAGGTCGGGTGACTGCTCCGCCACCGCATCCAGCAGCTCCCGCTGGCCCTCCCCATAGGCGCAGGCGTGCAGATCGGTGAGCACCGCCAGCCGCACCGGGCCGGTGAGTCTCCCGCTCTCCACCGTATAGGCGCGTACCAGCAGGCGGGCGTCCAGACCCGCCAGCAAAAACACCCCGGCTGCCGCCAGAGCGGCGGCCAGCACTCCTTTCGTCCGCTTTTTCATGCGTTCGCCGCTTTCTTTTATTGATTTTCGATATTATAACATCCATACCCTCCCAGCGTCAAGGCCCCTGCGTACATAATCCGCCCGGCGGCGGCCATACTGAACGGTGAACATTACCGCGGGAGGTCTTCTCATGGTCATCGCATTTCTGCGCACCATCATTCTCTACCTCTTTATCATCGTGGGCATCCGCCTCATGGGCAAGCGCCAGGTGGGCGAGCTGGAGCCCTCGGAGCTGGTGCTCGCCCTGCTTATCGCCGATCTGGCCGCCGTGCCCATGCAGGACTTCGGCATCCCTCTGCTCACCGGCATCATCCCCATCCTCACCCTCCTCTGCCTCACCATGGCCCTGTCGGTGCTCACCATGAAAAGCGTCCGCTTCCGTGCGGTGCTCTGCGGCCGTCCCAGCATCATCGTGGAAAACGGCAAGCTCCACCAGCGGGAGATGCAGAAAAACCGCTTTACAGTGGACGAGCTGATGGAGGAGCTGCGTATGAAGGGGATCACCGACCTCAATTCCATTAAATACGCCATTTTGGAGACCAACGGACAGATCTCCGTCCTCCCCTACGCGGCCCAGCAGCCCGTCACTGCGGCCCAGATGGAGCTGCACCCAAAGGAGCCCGGCCTGCCCCTGGTGATCATCAACGACGGCCGGGTGCTGGAGCACAACCTGCGCCAGCGGGGGCTGGACGACATCTGGCTGGACCGGCAGCTCAAGGCCCATCACGTAAAGCGCAGCCAGGACGTGTTTCTCCTCACTGTGGATGAGCAGAACCAGGTCTACCTGGCGGAGAAGGAGGGGCGGGTATGAAGCGGCTGTGGATCGCAGCCCTGCTGCTGGCTGTCCTGTTCGGCGCAACGCTGTGCAACAACCTCTATCTGCGGGGCTTTACCGGGGCGCTCAACACCCTTCTGGAGCAGGCGGAGGCCCGGGCGGAGACCGGGGACTGGGAGGAAGCCCGCGTTCTCACAGAGCAGGCCCTCACACAGTGGCAGTCCCGGGACAGCTACCTGCACATCCTCCTGCGCCATTCCGACACCGATCAGATCTATACCGGTTTTCAGGAGGTGCTCGAGTTCCTCACCTGCCAGGAGGCCGGGGAGTACTCCGCCGCCAACGCCCGGCTCATGACCCAGATCTCCCTGCTCTACGAGGCCGAACAGTTTACCCTGAAGAACGTCCTCTAGCCCCGGTTGACGGGCCGGGGAAAACCCGGTACAATGGCGGGTGAAAGGAAGGCTGATGCCCATGAACACACCCACCATTCTGCTCTACAATCTGGACAACCCCCGGGGGGCCAAAATCCGCCGTATGTGCCTGCCCCTGCGCCTGCGCACCGCCCTGGTGCCCAGGGAGTCCTACGGCCTGCCCCTGGGGGAGCTGGCGGAGGGGGCCGTCCCGGAGGCCCCCTACGACGGGGACGGCTTTGACGACGAGATGCTCCTGATCGTCAACTGCCCCGGCTCTCTGCTGGATCTGTTCCTCCAGGCATTCCGCCGCCAGAAGCTCGCCCCCGTCCGGCTGAAGGCGGTGCTCACCCCCACCAACCGGGAGTGGGACTCCGTGGCCCTCCACGCCGAGCTGTGCCGGGAGCGGCAGGCCATCGCAGAGGGCCAGGCCGCCCACCGGAAGGGACAGGCCGGGGAATGAAGCTGCTCATCTCCCCCGCCAAGAAAATGCGGGAGGACGGGGACTTTCTCGCCCCCCGGCAGGCCCCCGCCCTGCTGGAGCGGGCGGCGGTGCTGGCGGAGTGGCTGCGGGGGCTGGATTACACAGCCCTGAAAAAGCTGCTCGCCTGTAACGACGGTATCGCGGAGCTGAACTTCCGCCGCTTTCAGGAGATGGAGCTCCGCCGCACCGGCGCCCCCGCCCTGCTCTCCTACGACGGCATCCAGTACCAGTACATGGCCCCCCACCTGTTCACCCGGCCGCAGTTCGAGTACGCCGAGACGCACCTGCGCATCCTCTCCGGCTTTTACGGTGTGCTGCGCCCCTTCGACGGCGTGCTCCCCTACCGGCTGGAGATGGGGGCCAGATGCAGCACCCCCTTCTGCAAAAGCCTCTACGACTTCTGGGGCGATTCCCTGTACCGGACGCTGACCGCCGGCGGGGAGGACACCCTGCTCAACCTGGCCTCGGCGGAGTACGCCAAAGCGGTACGCCCCTGGGTAACCCCTCCCGTGCGGTGGATCGACGTGACCTTCGGCGAGGCGGACGGAGACAAGGTGGTGGAGAAGGGGGTCTATGTCAAGATGGCCCGGGGGGAGATGGTACGCTTCCTGGCGGAGCGGAACGCCGAAACGCCGGAGGCGGCCCAGGGCTTCGACCGGCTGGGCTACCGCTTCTCCCCCGCCCACTCCACCGCCGCCTCCTACGTGTTTCTGCGGGAGGGACGGACGAACTAGGAGGTCTCCATGCTTCACCGACTGCTCTGCCTGCTGCTGGGCTATCTCTGCGGCTGCTTCCTCACCGCCGAGCTGGTGGCCCGGGCCCGCACCGGCAAAAGCGCCGCCGCCCTGGGCACCGGAAACCCCGGCATGGCCAATCTGGCCCACGAGCTGGGAAAGGGCTGGGGGGCGGTGGTGCTGGCCGGAGACATCGCCAAGACCGCCCTGGCCTTCGGCCTGTGCCGGGCGCTCTTTCCCGCACTGGGCGGCCTGTCCGGCCTGTGGGCGGGGCTGGGGGCGGTGCTGGGCCATAATTTCCCCTTCTGGCGGGGCTTCCGGGGCGGAAAGGGGGTGGCCGTCACCTGCGCCGCCCTCATCCTCTTCTCCCCCCTGTGGGGGACGGCCGCCTGTGTGGCCGGACTGGCCGTCACCCTGCTCTCCGGCTGGCTGCCCCTGGGGGCGGTGGTGATCCCCGCCCTGTTTGTCCCCCCGGCCTTCCTGTGCCGCGGCCGGGAGGCCGGGTTGCTGGCCCTGATTCTGGCCCTGATCATGCTCTCCCGGCACATCCGGGGGCTGGGCCGCATCCTCCGGGGGGAGGAGGAGCGAAAATTCCGTGGCCGCTGAGCCCCTTGCGGGGCAGCCGAAAAATATTGCGCATTCTACCATTCCGCCGGCGCTTTGTGGTATAATGGTGGAACAACATAGAACAAGAGGGATTCCGCCATGCACAATGAACTGACCAAAAAAGACATTCAAATGATGAAGGAAGAGCTGGACTACCGCCGCATCCAGCTCCGGCCCCAGCTCCTGGAGGCGGTGAAGGAGGCCCGGGCCTTCGGCGATCTCAGCGAGAACTTCGAGTACAAGGCCGCCAAGCAGGAGAAAAACCGCAACGAGAGCCGCATCCGGTTCCTGGAGAACATGATCAAGACCGCCGTGGTGCTCCCCGACGCGGGGGCCAGCGACGGGGTACAGCTCTACGACAGAGTCACCGTCTTTCTGGAGGACGAGGGGGACACCGAGGTGTACCAGGTGGTCACCACCATGCGGCAGGACGCCCTCCACGGCCTCATCAGCAAGGAGTCCCCTCTGGGGAAGGCTCTGCTGGGCCGGAAGGTGGGGGAGACGTTCCACATCCAGGTCAACGACACCTACGGGTATGACGCGGTGGTGAAGGCCATCGAGAAGGGCGCCGACGACGGCTCGGTGCCGTTGAACCGCTTTTGAACCAATGAAACTGTCCCGCGCCGGATGGCTCCGGCGCGGGACAGTTTTGTTATTCCACCCGCATTTGCAGCTCGGTGACGTACTCCTCCTCCCGGTTGGTGTCGTGGGCGTCCACCCGGTACAGCTCCAGGGGCGGCCCCGCCGGGCGGCGGCCCGCCGCCGCGATCCCCGCCAGCAGGACGCCGCAGTGCTCCTCCAGGTGGTCATAGGCCCCACGGTAATAGAGGCAGGCGTACTCCCCCGCCGGGAGGGCGTCGTCATGGGGCAGGCCCGGCTCCGTGAGGAAGAACACCCGGGAGAAGTGGTTATACACTCCCCGGGACAGCCACTCCTCATCCACCGCCGCCCCCATACACTGGCTGCCGATGATTTTGAGATAGTCCTGGTGGCGGTGCTCCAGCTTTTTCAGCAGGAAGTCGATCTCTTTTTCCAGGATGATGTCCTCCTCCAGGAACACGTAGGGCCGCGCCTCCTCCCGGCGGAAGAAGACCCGTCCGTCCTCCGCGGCGCGGTACTGCTCCAGCCTGGCCCGGCGGGCCCGCGCCTCCTCCAGAGCCGCCTCCAGCTCCGCCATGCGGCGGCGGAGCAGCGCCTCCTCCCGGTCCAGCAGGGACAGCGTCTCCCCCACCGACCGGCGCTCCAGATAGGCGCGGATGGCCCGGGTTGGGATTTTCAGCTCCCGCAGGGCACGGATGATGTTGAGGGTACACACGTCCTGAATGCCGTACATGCGGTAGCGGTTCTCCCCCCGCACCGGGTGGAGCAGCCCCTTCTCCTCATAATAGCGCAGGGTGTCGGGGCAGAGATCAAAGAGCTTGGCCAGCTCGTGGATCTGATAAAATTGCTTCAACTTTTTTCCCTCCGGCTCTTGACTTTCGGATAGTACGAGGGTTTAACATGATCTTAACAAGAGGGGGTTATGAACTTGAACCTGGTACGCCGCTTTTTCAAATTCACCGTTCCATCCATTGTGTCCATGTGGATCTTCTCGCTCTACTCCCTGGTGGACGGCATGTTTGTGGCCTGGGGCGTGGGAGAGCACGCCCTCACTGCCGTCAACCTGTCCCTGCCCTTCGTGTCCCTGGTGTTCACCCTGGGCATCCTACTGGCCACCGGCACCTCCACCGTCCTGTCCATCGCCCTGGGGCAGAAGGACGTGGAGCGGGCCCGCAACTACTTTAACCAGAACCTGTTCGTGGTCATCGCCGCCACCCTGCTCCTGGCGGTGCTGGTCCTGTTCAACCTGGACTGGGTGGCGGACTTCCTGGGGGCCACCGGGGAAAACCACCACCTGGTAAAGGAATACGTGGGGGTCATCGCCTGCTTCTCCGTTTTTTTCACCGTGTCCTACAACCTGGAGGTCCAGGTCAAGGCCGACGGCGCGCCCCATGTCAGCATCATCGGCGTCATCTCCTGCGGCCTGATGAACGTGGTGCTGGACTACATCTTTGTCATGCATCTCCACTGGGGGGTGTGGGGGGCGGCCCTGGCCACCGGGCTGGCCCAGGCCACGTCCACGGCGGTGTTTGCCGTCTATTTTCTCACCCACCGCTATCCCCTGCGGTTCGGCCGGTTCAAGCCCGACCCCGGCGCCTACCGCCGCATTATCCCCCTGGGTACCGCCGACGGCCTCAGCGAGCTCTCCAACGGCATGGTCATCTTCCTGTTCAACCACATCATACAGCGTGTCATCGGCCCCGACGCCCTGGTGTCCTATACCATCATCAGCTATGTGAATACCCTGGTGCTTAACAGTGTGATCGGCATCGCCCACGGCATCCAGCCCCTGTGTAGCTACCACCTGGGGGCGGAGGAGCGGCCGGTGTGCCACAAGTTCCTCACCTACGGCATCCGCCTGGCCGCCTGCTTCGCCGCCGGCTTCTTTGTCCTGTGTCAGGTGCTGGCCGGGGCGGTGGTGGGCCTGTTCCTCCAGCCGGACAGCGCCCTGTTCGCCTCTTCGGTGTCCGCTCTGCGGCTGTACTCCTTCGCCTTCCTCTTTGTGGGCTTCAATGTGGTGATCTCCGGCTTCTTCACCGCCATGGAGCACCCCATCCCCTCCCTGACCATCTCCTTTGGCCGGGGCCTGGTGCTGATCTCCGGCTGTCTGGTGGCGCTCGCCTTTCTCTTCGGTGCCAACGGCATCTGGCTCTCCCCCCTGGTGTCCGAGTCCCTCTGCCTGCTCATTACCCTGTTCTTCCTGATCCGCTACTTCCGCCGGGTCCGGCCGGAGGCCAGCGGGGAGAGGGATGGGATACCGGATGCCAGGCCGCTGGACTGAGCCTCCCCGCCACCTGGCAAAACGGCGCATGGCAAAAGGCCATGCGCCGCAGCCTGTCGGAACATTCTTTCCGACAGGCTGTTCAGACTTTTTGAAACTTCTTTAAGTTTCAAAAAGTCATTTGATCCAACGCGAAAGGGAACCCTGACGGTTCCCTTTCACACTATCCTTCCCTTCGAACGCCCCCACAGGAGGATTTCTTGGCAGCCTCCGGCGCATGGCAAAAGGCCATGCGCCGTTTCTGATTTATTCCGTCAGGAGCCAGCGCTCCACCGCCATGCCGACGCCGCCCTCCGCATTGGAGCCGGTCTCATAGCGGGCGGCCTTCTTGGCCTCCACCGAGGCGTTAGCCATGGCAAAGGACCATCCCGCCCAGGCCAGCATCTCCAGGTCATTGCCTGCGTCGCCGAAGGCCATGACCTGTTCCGGCCCCAGCCCCAGCCGGGCGCTCAGGGCCTGCACGGCGGTCCCCTTGTTGACGCCGACGGCAGTAAACTCCAGATTTTCCGCGAAAGAGGTGACCATCTCCAGCGCGCCGCAGGCCGCCGCCCGCTCCATCAGGGACTTTCGACCCTCCGGCGGAACATGGAACACATGGATCTTCTCCACCAGCCGGCCCCGCAGGGCGGCGTTCAGATCCGCCGGAAAGCGGGCGTGCTCCTGGAGCACCTGCTGGAACTCAGGGGAAAAGGTATGGGTCAGCACGCCCTCCAGCCGGTCCCGCTGAATCCAGCTCTCTCCCTCGCAATAGACCTCAAAGGGCACGCCCTCTTCCAGCAGCAGCTCCGTCAGCGCCTGCCGGGTCTCCTCGGGGATGCAGTTGCGGTACAGCCACTCCCCCGTGCACACATCCAGTACGGCGGCTCCGTTGGACAGCACCGCATAGCGCAGCACACCCAACTGCTCCGCTACCTCGTGCAGGAATCCCCACGGTCGGCCGCTGGCGACGGCCACCGCCGTCCCCCGCTCCGACGCCGCCCGCAGGGCGCGGACATTCCGCGCCGGCACCGTGGCGTGGTCGGCCCCCAGGAGGGTGCCATCCATGTCCAGGCAGATGAGCTTGATGTCCGTCATTTCTTCCGCTTCACCGCATGGCGCACCTTTTCCGCGATGCCCTCCGGGGTGAGGCCGTAGGCCTCCAGGACAGCCTCCGCCTTGCCGGAGCGGCCGAACACGTCGTTGACGCCGTGGCGCACCACCGGCACCGGGTGGTGCTCGGCCAGGAACTCCGCCACCGCCGAGCCCAGGCCGCCCACCACGTTGGCCTCCTCGGTGGTGACGATGGCCCCGGTCTCCAGCGCCGCCTTGAGCACCAGCTCCCCGTCCAGGGGCTTGATGGTGTGCATATCCAGCACCCGGACGGACAGGCCCTCTTCCGCCAGGCTCTCCGCCGCCTTCAGCGCCATCTGCACCATCATGCCGGTGGCGATTACCGTCGCGTCAGAGCCATCCCGCAGGGTGACGCCCTGGCCCAGGTGGAAGGTGTAGCCGGGGATGGCGTCGGTGACGCTCTCCACCGCCAGGCGGCCCAGCCGCAGATAGGCGGGGCCGTCATAGTCCAGCAGGGCGCGCACCGCCTGCCGCATCTCGGGGCCGTCGCAGGGGGAGACCACCATCATGTTGGGGATGGCCCGCATGATGGCGTAATCCTCGATGCACTGGTGGGTGGCGCCGTCCTCTCCCACGGACAGGCCGCCGTGGG
>ERZ808037.670-NODE-670-length-29020-cov-11.587120_pt1 | contig 29020 bp, 33 predicted proteins | sample MGYA00380190_ERZ808037 | MGnify/ENA primary metagenome ERZ808037 (study PRJEB31490, sample SAMN06133399) | mouse gut metagenome | isolation source: J9 | host: mice | place: China: Chengdu | collected 2015-05 ...
AGAATACAAGCGGCAAAATCAGAGGGGGAGGGGTTGGAAACAGCTTGTCCCATCGAAAATTTTAACAGGTTGTCCTTACACCATCGCCGCCGGAAAAGGCTTGTCCCACCAACAATCCAGTATTTTCAACGGTTTCCGGCCACGTTGTTCTTGTATGGTTGCCCCATCTGCGGCCAAATCTTCGGTGAGATCGGCGATGACATCCCCAGTGACCTGCATGGTGGACGCGGACCAGGGATACCCTGATGCAAACTGGGGATAGACCCCGGTGGTGTGATCCACAAAATAGGTATCGAATCCGGCGGTTTTGATTTGATCCTCACTCAGATTGCGGGTGAGCTGGTGAACCAAGGTACCCACCATCTCCAAATGCCCCAATTCCTCCGTGCCAATGTCGGTGAGCAGCCCTTTCAGCTCGGGATAGGGCATGGAGTAGCGCTGGGACAGGTAGCGCAAAGAGGCGCCAAGCTCACCGTCAGGGCCCCCATACTGCAACAGACTGCGGTATGTTGTCACAGCTCAAAGCGGTAGACGATGGTAAGGGTGGCGGTGGATTTATCAAAAATGCAGGAGCTCAGGACAGCCCGGATGGCCAAGTTCTGGGCTTGGACAGTGGCGGCGGGGGAGTGAAGGGTCTCCAAGGCGGTGGCAATCGATGTGCGTAGGGCTGAAGCCTGGTTGGGTTCAGCCTGCTGCGCAGCCAGCGCCTCTTGGGCAAGGTCAATTTCGGTGTCCAGAGATTTTTTTGCGGCGGCAAAGTCGGAAAGCTCCCATACGCCGGCAAGATACGCCGCTTGCAGGCGCGCTTTTTTTGCATGCAGCCGCCTCAGCACCTCCTTGGCAGAGCAGGCACCGGAGACAGAGGGGCGGGTCAGATCGAAGATCACGGGGGCGGCGCCCTGGGCGTCCTGGGCAATCCGGGAGAGGAGGTCTTGGGCCAGGCGGTCTGCGTTGACGTGCTGAGAGTGGGTGCACCGCGCGCGAATGTAATTGTTGCATTTAAAGTAATGGGGCTTGGTAAAGACCAGAGGACCGCCGCAGGCGGAGCAGCGTACCACACCGGACAGCCAGTGCCTCCTCTCGCCGGCAGGCCGGGCGTGAGGGTGAGACTGGGCCTTCAAACGGTCCATGCGCTCCTGCGCCGCCCGCCATGTCTCCGCAGAGATCAGGGGCTGATGCGCTCCGTCCGACACAATGATATTCTCGTCAAAAAAATCCCGTCGGCTTCGGCCGGCAGGATTCCACCTGAGCTTGCCGATGTAGACCGGATTGCGGAGGATGTACTCAATGGCGCGGGCTTCAAAGGGGTTGGCCCGATGGGTGTGTACACCGAGGGCATTGAGCTCCTTGGCGATCTGCTGAGGGCCGGAGCCGGCGACAAAGGCGTCAAAAATGCGGCGGACGTGGACGGCCTCCGCTTCCTGTGGGACCAACCGCCCCCCTTCGGCCCGGTAACCGAAGGAGGGCGGGGCTTGAAGCCTGCCCCGCTGGGCGTTTACCGTCATGGAGCGTTTCACCTCCTGGCTGAGCCGGATGGAATAGAATTCATCCATCCACTCAATGATGCGCTCGATCAGACTGCCGAAGGGGCCGGCAATCAGCGGCTCGGTGACGCTGACCACGTCAATGCCGCATTTGGAGCGCAGAATTGATTTGTAAAAGATACTCTCCTCCTGATTGCGGGCAAATCGGCTGAATTTCCAGAGGAGGATCACAGAAAAGGGGCAGTTTTCCCCTTTGGCCCGGGCAATCATGCGCATGAATTCCGGGCGGCGCTCCGCCCGCTTGCCGGAGATGCCCGCGTCAATGTAGATGTGATCGTTAAGAAGGGCCAGCCCCTCCCGGTGGGCGTACTTTTGTATCTCCTCCAGCTGGGAGTCGGGAGACAGCTCCGTCTGGTCATCGGTGGAGACACGGATGTAGGCCGCGGCGCGGCGGGGCAAAGCGGAGTCAGGCATGGAAAACACCTCCAATCACAGCTATGCCATTATATCAGGACAGATATTTTGGTATTCCCGGTTCCTCGTTGTCCCTCACGGACTGAGCAAGCGGAGCTGGGCTTTTGAGATAAACTGGACGGGGTGGGAATATGCTGGGGTAGAGGGGGTGGAGAAATGCCGGGAAAAGAATCGGAGATCAGGGTGGTTAGCTACGTTCAGGCCGGCGGACAGCAGGTGAAGCTCGAAGCCCTGAGCCCGGAGCAGCGGCAGGAGCTGGCCACCTGGCTCAGGTGCACCTATCTCAATGCGCTCTACGAGGGGAGGGCGGTGTTTCGGCCTGCGGATGGTGCCGTCAGTGTGTCAAAAGAACGGAAGCTGTAAAGCAAGGGCCGGGATGATATCCCGGCCCTTAGGTTGCTTTTTTCTGGATAATCTGGTATACTGCTTGAGCATAGATTGTGAAAGGTGATGATGAGCTTGCGTGGTTCTCTTCCAAAGCTGAAGGAGAAGCTGATGGAGGCGTTGAAAGCGGTGCTGCCCATCATCGGCATTGTGCTGGTGCTGTGCTTCAGTGTGGCCCCGATCTCGCCCAGCATCCTTCTGTGCTTTTTGCTGGGGGCGAGCATGATTGTGGTGGGAGAGATGTTCTTCACTCTGGGGGCGGAGGCCAGCATGACCCCCATGGGCGAGCGGGTGGGCACCGCCGTCACCCGCAGCCGGAGGCTTTCCCTGGTGGTGGCGCTGGGCTTTCTGCTGGGCTTCCTCATCACAATTTCGGAGCCGGATCTCCAGGTGCTGGCGGAGCTGGTCCCGGCTGTGCCCAATTTGACATTGATTCTGTCCGTCGCGGCAGGGGTGGGGGTCTTTCTGGTGCTGGCTCTGCTGCGTATGCTCTTTGGCATACCGCTGGCTCCCATGCTGGTGGTCTTCTACGGCGGGGTATTCGCCCTGTCGCTGCTGGTGCCAAAGGAATTCCTGGCGGTGGCCTTTGATTCCGGCGGCGTCACCACCGGGCCCATGACAGTTCCCTTCATCATGGCTCTTGGCGTCGGCATTTCCGCGATCCGCAATGACCGCCACGCGTCAGACGACAGCTTCGGCCTGGTGGCGCTGTGCTCCATCGGGCCCATCCTGGCGGTGCTCATCCTGGGCATGATCTTTCAGCCCCAGCAGGGCGCGGCATACGTGCCCCCGGTTCTGCCGGAGATCGCCGACTCGGTTCAGCTGTGGGCGCTGTTCCGCTCCGGCCTGCCCACCTACATGGGGGAGATTGCCCTGTCTCTGCTGCCCATTGTGGCGCTGTTCGGCGTGTTTCAGCTGGCCATGCTCAAACTGTCCGCCCGAAGCCTCAAAAAAATCTGTATTGGACTGGTGTATACTTATGTTGGTCTGGTGCTGTTCCTCACCGGGGCCAACGTGGGTTTTATGCCCGCAGGCAATTACTTAGGCCAGGTGATGGCCGCGCTGGACTGCCGCTGGATCATCATCCCGGTGGGTATGGTTATCGGCTATTTCCTCGTCAAGGCAGAGCCCGCCGTCTATGTGCTGAACAAGCAGGTGGAGGAAATCACCGACGGGGCCATCTCCTCCGCCGCCATGGGCGCCAGCCTGTCCATCGGCGTGTCCGTGTCCATCGGCCTGGCCATGGTGCGGGTGCTGACGGGGGTGTCCATCATGTGGTTTATCATTCCCGGCTACGCCATTGCCATCGCCCTGTCCTTTTTCGTTCCAAAGATATTCACCGCCATTGCCTTTGACTCCGGCGGCGTGGCCTCCGGCCCCATGACAGCCACCTTTCTGCTGCCCTTTGCCCAGGGGGCCTGTGTGGCGGTGGGCGGGAACATGGTCACCGACGCGTTCGGCGTGGTGGCCATGGTGGCAATGACGCCCCTAATCACCATCCAGGTGCTGGGCATGGTCTACCGCGCCCGCCAGCGCGCGGCGGAGAAGGCCCAGCCGGACTCCGCTCAGCTGGCCTTCGATTTGCTGGATGACGACGCCATCATTGAGCTGTAAAGGGGGGAGACGCCTGTGAATGAACTGTATCTCATGGTCACCATCACCGAGCGGACCTCGGCCAAGAAATTTTTAACCCTGTACCAGCGGCACAGCGTCCACGTCACCCTCAGCACCCTGGGGGCGGGAACCGCCGCCAGCGAGCTGCTGGATTACCTGGGGCTGGAGAAATCGGAAAAGGTGGTGACCTTCTGTGTGGTCACACGGAGCACGTGGCAGGCGCTGAAGGAGGCGCTGCAAAGCGAGCTGCGCATTGACGTGCCGGGCACCGGCATCGCCTTTATCATTCCGCTGAGCAGCATTGGCGGCAAAAGGCCCCTGTTTTTCCTGACAGAGGGGCAGAGCTTTGAAAAGGGGGAGGAGAGTGTTTTGAAGGACACCAAGTACGAGCTGCTGGTGGTCATTGCCAACCAGGGCTATACGGAGCTGATTATGGATGCGGCCCGGGAGGAGCAGGCCGGCGGCGGTACCGTGATCCACGCCAAGGGCACCGGAATGGAGCGCGCGGAAAAATTCTTGGGCTTCTCCCTGGTGAACGAGAAGGAGATGGTGCTTATCGTGGTCAAAACAGAGATGAAAAATCGGATCATGCGGGCCATTATGGATAAAGCCGGCCTGGACAGCAAGGCCCAGGCCATCGCCTTCTCGCTGCCTGTCACGGGCACCGCCGGGATGCGGCTGCTGGAGCGGCCTGTGGACCTGGGCGAGGACTGAGCGCCTTGCGGCGCTGGGCAGTTCGCAGTCTCACGCGGTACGGCCCCCCGTACTGGGAGATGATGACAGCGGCCAGCTTGGGGTTGCTGTTTTTGATGCGGACGGGGTATTGCAGCTTTTTCTCATATACAAACATGTCAGTCCCCCTCCTTTTTGAACTCCCAAGGCCAAGGATCGTCCAGCCAGCGGTAGGTCTTGTTCTGTCCGGCGCTGAGCTGGGTCAGCGGGCCGTGCATCTCCTCATAGCGTTTTTTGGCGTCCCGGGCCATCTCGGTGTACTGCTGGAACAGGCGAAACGCCTCCGCATCGTCCTGGTGGGTGTCCAAATACATCCCCAGCTCCGCGACCACGAAGAGAAGGGCCTGGAGCTGTGTGGAATGGCTGTCCGCCAGGCCGGCGGCCTCCGCCTTCAGATGGAAGGGGAGGTTCAGTCCGGGGAAGATGGTCCCGTTGGCCAGGGCGTTGATCTGGTCGTATTTCTGGCTCCTCTCCTGCTGGAAGGGGACATATGGCACCGCCAGGGGGGCGCAGGCCGGCATGGTGCCGCAGGCGTCCGCGCAGGGGCGGGTCGTGATTCCGGTATCAGGATTCAAAAGGAATTCCTCCTTCGATCAAAGTTCGACAGCTGAGCCGTCAATCTCAGTGTATGCCGCCGGCCCGCGGTGTGTCCGGGAATGTCGAAAAAAATAATGGTATTGAATTTTTCAAAAGGGCATGGTATAATAGAGCGACAATTTGAATGGGAGGGAAATACCTATGACTCATATCCAGACGCTCAACGGCGCCACCCTGAAGCAGAGCGCCGCCCACGGCGGCTGCGGCGAGTGCCAGACCTCTTGCCAGTCCGCCTGCAAGACCTCCTGCACTGTGGCCAACCAGAAGTGCGAGAACAAGAAGTAAGCTCATAACTCAACGCGCCGGAAAGGGTGGGCCTGTCCCACCCTTTTTCTGCGCATGAAAGGAAGGTTGACCGGAATGGTCCATACATTCATCTGCCTGGGGGTGCCTGTGGCAGTGGACGTGAACAGCGGCGCCGTCCACGTGCTGGACAAAACCGCCTATGATGTGCTCTCCCTGCTGGATGCCCCTATGGCGGACGCCTGCCCCCGGGAGCTTTACGGCAAGCTCCCTCAGTATGCCCCTGAGACGGTGGACGAGGCCTGGGCGGAGCTGCTGGAGCTCCAGCGGGAGGGACTGCTGTTTACCCAGGACGACTACATCGATCCTGCTGCCGCCGTCCTCATGCAGCAGGACGCCCCCATCAAGGCCCTGTGCCTCCATGTGTCCCACGACTGCAACCTGCGGTGTCAGTACTGCTTTGCCTCCACCGGTGATTTTGGTACCGGCCACCGCATGACCATGGATGCGGAGACGGCGAAACAGGCCATTGATTTTGTGATTCAGCGGTCCGGGAACCGCCGGAACATTGAGGTGGACTTTTTTGGCGGGGAACCGCTGATGGCCATGGATACGGTGAAGGCCACTGTGGAGTACGCCCGGTCCATCGAGAAGGAGCATGGGAAGAATTTCCGCTTCACCATCACCACCAACGGCGTGCTGCTCAGCGATGAAAACATCGAGTACATCAACCGGGAGATGTCCAACGCCGTACTGTCACTGGACGGGCGGTCCGAGGTCAACGACCGGATGCGCAAAACGGTGAGTGGCTCTGGCAGCTATGACGTGATTCTGCCCAGGTTCCAAAAGCTGGTGCAGGGCAGGGGAGAGAAGGACTACTATCTGCGGGGCACGTTCACCCGTCATAACCCGGATTTTGCCTCCGATGTGCTCCACATCGCCGACCAGGGGTTCCGCCATGTGTCGGTGGAGCCGGTGGTGGGCAGCCCGGACTGCGACTATGTATTCCGGGAGGAGGACCTGCCCGGCATCTTGGCCGAGTATGAGCGGCTGGCGGCGGAGCTGCTGAGCCGGGAGGACGTGAATTTCTTCCACTTCAATGTGGACCTGTCCCAGGGGCCCTGCGTCATCAAGCGGATGCGGGGATGCGGGGCGGGATGCGAATACGTGGCCATCACACCGGAGGGGGATATCTACCCCTGCCACCAGTTTGTGGGCAACGAGGCGTACAAGCTGGGCAGCCTGTCCGACGGCACCTTTGACATGGCGCTGTCCCGAAAATTTGCCGGACTGAACATCTACACCCGGCCCGACTGTAAGGACTGCTGGGCCAAGTTCTATTGCAGCGGAGGCTGCTCCGCCTCCAACCTGCTTGTCAACGGCGACATAAAAAAGCCAAATCGGTTTGGCTGTGATATGCAGCGCAAACGCCTGGAGTGCGCCATTGCCATGAAGGCCATTCGGGCCGGCATGGCAGGGGAGGGAGCATTTTCCTGATCAATTAGGAGAAAAATAAGAAAAGAACCGCAGTCTCTATATTTTGAGGCTGCGGTTCTCTCTGTTACAATATCCTGTGCTTGAGGTGGTGTGAGCTTGGCACAGTTGTTTTGGTTTACATAATGTAATTTACATAACAACATGACATAATATATAAAGTGAAAAAATTTTGGTAAACCCTATTGCGTTTCCCTCCAAAGAGGTCTATATTAAAAGAACACCGCTTACGGCTCCTGCATTTGCGGCACAGACCCCTCAGGGCCGTTTGCTTGCATATTTTTGTGCATTCAGATGCGGCGGTTTCGCGAGGAGACTTTGGCGGGCATATGCGCAACCCCTTCCGCATACCATGGTTTTGGGACAAAACGATGGATGTGGAGAGGCGGGGTGGTGGTGTGGCGGTCCGAAAGGCGGGAAAGCGCGTCCGGCCTGTTTTAGAATGGGATGGGCTGACACAGCTGGCGGTTTTGGGCTGCTGCTTTTTCGTCGGCGCATTGTTTGGTTTTTTCTTTTCCTGCTGGGGGGACGACAGCCAGGAGCTACGGGACTATCTCACCGATTATTTTCAGATGGCGGGCCAGGGGAGAGGTGTGGAGCCAACTCTGCTGGCCTCAATTTGGGACCTGGTACGCTGGCCGCTGGCCGCGTTTTTGATGGGGGCCTCTGCGCTGGGCGCGGCGGGCATTCCCATTTTGATGGGAGCCCGGGGCTTTTTGCTGGCCTTTTCCGCCGTCACCTTTGCTCGCCTGTTTGGCCTGGCGGGTATGGCGGCCTCGCTGGCCGCCTTTGGCGTAACCGCTTTGCTGGCGGTTCCTGTGCTGTTTGTTGTGGCGGCGGACGCCTTCCGCCAATCGCTGGACCGGCTCTCCGGGGCGCGTACCGCGTCGGCCCAGTGGGGACAGCGGGCCAGGGCGCTGACCCCCTGCGCGGGGCTGCTGATGCTGGCTGTGGCGCTGCAGCAAACGGTCATGCCCGCGCTGTTTACGGCGGTGTGTGCCCGGCTGTTTATCACTTGAGAAAAGGAGTTGAACAGGTTGGACTTTATTTCCGATTATGAGTCATGGCTGACCCGGGAAAAGCGGGCCGCCGTCAATACCCTCAACTCCTATCTTCGGGATGTCCGGCAGTTCTCCCTCTGGGCGAAGGAGGAGCGCCTGTCCCTCCCGCAGGTCAGCCAGTCAGACATCACGCGGTATACCCAGCATTTGGAGCGAAAAGGGAAATCCAATGCCACCGTTGTCCGCTGTGTGGCGGCGCTCAAATCCTTTTATACGTACATGATGTCTGTCCACGCCGTTGCGCTCAATCCGGCCAAGGGCTTGGCCCCAAACCGGGTGGAGCGCAAGCTGCCCGCCATCCTCAGCAATCGTGAGGTGGATCTGTTTTTGGAGCAGCCCGACCCATCCGATTCCAAAGGGTGCCGGGATAAGGCCATGCTGGAGTTGCTCTACGCCACGGGCATCCGGGTATCTGAGCTCATCTCCCTCGATGTACAGGACCTGAACCTGTCCGCCAATTTTTTGCGCTGCCGAGGCAAAGGCAAAGAACGGGTGGTGCCCCTTTATAAGGGGGCTGTGAAGGCTCTGGCCGCCTATGTCAACGATGTGCGCCCTCGGCTGCTGGACAGCCTGGAGGAGACTGCTCTGTTTGTGAACATGAACGGTGAGCGCATGAGCCGGCAGGGCTTTTGGAAGATTGTTAAATGCTACCAGGACAAGGCGGGAATTCACAAGGATATCACCCCCCACACGCTGCGCCACTCCTTTGCCGCCCACCTGCTGGAAAACGGGGCGGATCTGAAATCGATTCAGGAAATGCTGGGCCATGCGGATATCTCTGCCACGCAGATCTATACCCAGGTGGTCAACCAGAAGCTTCGGGACGTCTACGCCAAGGCCCATCCCCGGGCTTGATTGCTTCCATACCCACGGCGGATGACCACATCATCCGCCGTTTTTGCTTGTCTTTGCCGGGCATCTGTGGTATTATCATGTTGATCCTATACTGGGAGGGTGTGCTGTTGCTGATCCTCGGAATAGACCCCGGCTATGCCATCGTGGGCTTTGGCCTGGTGGAGTCCGCTCAGGGGAGATACCGCTTGTCGGCCTGCGGCGCCATCAACACCCCGGCGGGGGTGCGGCTGCCCGCCCGGCTTTGGCGAATCGCCTCCGATTTGGAGGAGCTCATTGGTCAGTTCCACCCGGATGTCATGGCCATTGAAGAGCTGTTTTTCAATCATAACGTCACCACCGGCATCGGCGTGGCCCAGGCTAGGGGGGTTATCCTCATGACGGCGGAGAAAATGGGTCTGCCTGTCTGCGAGTACAACCCCTCTCAGGTGAAGCAGGCGGTGGTGGGCTATGGCAAGGCTGAAAAGAGGCAGGTGATGGATATGACCAAGCGCCTGCTGAATCTGAACGCCGTCCCCAAGCCGGACGACGCCGCCGACGCAGTGGCCATCGCCCTGTGCCATGCCCGGTCGTCCACCTCGCTGCTGAAAACGATCCGCTGAAAAGCCTCACCAACAGCCTCTGAGATTTGGAGAGATGAATGTGTATTATTATTTAAATGGCACGGTGGCCCACATTGCGCCGTATCTGGCCGTCATCGACTGCGGGGGGGTGGGCTACGCCTGCCGCACCACCAACCACACCATTAGTAAACTCAACCTGGGGAAAGCTGCTAAGCTTTACACGCATTTATATGTCCGGGAGGAGATTTTTGAGCTCTACGGCTTTGCCAGTGAGAGTGAGCTGGGCTGTTTTCGGATGCTCATCGGGGTGTCCGGGGTGGGACCCAAGGCGGCGCTGGCCATTCTCTCCTCCAACAGTCCGGAGGGGCTGGCCATGGCCATTGTGTCTGGCAATGAGAAGGCGCTGACCTCCGCGCCCGGCATCGGCAAGAAAATTGCCCAGCGGATTATTCTGGAGCTGAAGGACAAGCTGGCTAAAGGCCAGCTGACCACAGGCGGAGGGGAGACTTTTGCCGGCGGCGTCACCATCATCCCGGAGAACAAGGTCAGCGAGGCGTCCGCCGCCCTGGCGGTGCTGGGCTACAGCCAGAGCGAGATCGCTGTGGCGCTGAAGGGGATTGACCTGGAGGGGCTGTCTCTGGAGGAGGTCATCAAGCAGGCGCTGAAAAAGATGGTGAAGGCGTGAATATGCTGCTGTTCGTCAGCGGCGGCTGGCCACCCCGAGTAACTGCGGAATTACTTGCGAAACTGGTAAAAAGGAGGGGAGCCCTTGAGCATTGATTTTTCCGACAGCAGTGGCTTTGAGGAAGAGTCCCCTCTGGTCACCACCTCGCTGACCCAGGCGGATGAGGGGGAGGGCTCTCTGCGCCCCAAAACCCTGACGGAGTACATCGGCCAGGAGAAGGCCAAGGGCAACCTGTCCATCTTCATCCAGGCCGCCAAAATGCGGGGGGAGCCTCTGGACCACGTGCTGCTCCATGGTCCCCCGGGCCTGGGTAAGACCACCCTGTCCGGCATCATTGCCAATGAAATGGGGGTCAATGTCCGCATCACCTCTGGTCCGGCCATTGAAAAGCCCGGCGATCTGGCGGCGCTGCTCACCAACCTCCAGGAAAACGACATCCTGTTTGTGGACGAGATTCACCGGCTGAACCGCTCTGTAGAGGAGATCCTATACCCAGCCATGGAGGATTACGCCATCGACATCATCATTGGCAAGGGGCCCTCCGCCAACTCCATCCGGCTGGACCTGCCCAAGTTCACCCTCATTGGGGCCACCACCCGGGCGGGGCAGCTGTCTGCACCCCTGCGGGACCGTTTCGGCGTCACCCTGCGGCTGGAGCTGTACACCCCGGAAGAGCTGGCCTTGATTGTCACCCGGTCCGCCGGCATTCTGGATGTGCCCATTGAAGGGGAGGGGGCGCTGGAAATCGCCCGGCGCAGCCGGGGCACACCGCGCATCGCCAACCGGATGCTCCGCCGGGTGCGGGACTTTGCCCAGGTAACCGCCGGGGGTGTGATCACGCGCTCTGTGGCCGACCGGGCCCTTCAGTCGCTGGAAATCGATGAGCTGGGTTTGGACAACGTGGACCGGCGAATGATGGAGAGCATCATTGCCAATTACGGCGGTGGGCCGGTGGGACTGGATACCCTGGCCGCTACCATCAACGAGGAATCCGTCACCCTGGAGGATGTGTACGAGCCATACCTGATGCAGCTTGGCTTCCTCACGCGAACGCCCAGGGGCCGATGTGTCACCTCCAAGGCGTATCAGCACCTGGGGCTGTCCGCTCCTGATCGGATGAATGTTCCAGAGCAGCTGTCTTTTTAGCGCTGTCGGGGCGGATTTTTCTGGAAATTTCATCTATTTTTGTCAAACTCTATCAGTGTTTTGATGAATTTAGAGGATTTTATAAAAAGATAACCGAAAACAATTGACAATTCGGCAGTTCTGTGATTAAATAAACAAGGTCGAGTTATGAAAGAGATCACGTCTCCAACAATTGAATACAGCGATGAGGAGTTGTGTGCTCTGGCAGCTTCCGGCTGCCGGGACGCAGAGGAAGAACTGGTCAAACGCTATTTCCGTTCGGTGCGTATGTGCGCACGTCCATATTTTTTGGTGGGCGGGGACAGTGAGGATTTGATTCAAGAGGCCATGTTTGGTTTGCTGAAGGCCATCCGGGAGTTTGATCCAGGCCATGACGCCCGGTTCAAAACCTTTGCGGAGGTGTGCATCCGCAACCGAATTCGGTCCGCTGTCGTCAACGCGTCCAGGAGCAAGCACGCCCCTTTGAACGACAGTGTTCCCTTTGAATCCCCCATGCTGGGCTTTGACGCCAGCCCCGAGGAGCTGTATATCAGCAGGGAGGAGGAGACAGAGCGCTTGGCCAGCTTGAGGCAGCGGCTGTCTCCGTTGGAGCAGAAGGTGCTGACGCTCTTTCTCCTGGGGCTGTCCTATCAGGAAATCAGCGAACAGGTGGGGCGTCCCAGCAAATCGGTGGACAATGCTGTCCAGCGGATCCGGCGGAAGGTTGCCGGCAATTTTGGCGTATTCAGCGAAAGCTGACGCAAATATTATAGTCCCAGCAGGTTATATTTCCGATCCTGGGCATCAAAAGAGAGGGTATTTCCATGTACGAAGACAAGACCTTAGTTTGCAAAGAGTGTGGTCAGGAGTTCGTGTTCACTGCCGGTGAGCAGGAGTTCTACGCTGAGCGCGGTTTCCAGAACGAGCCCCAGCGCTGCAAGACCTGCCGCGATGCCCGCAAGGCTGCCGCCCGCGGTCCCCGTGAGTATTTCACCGCTGTCTGCGCCGCCTGCGGCGGCGAGGCCAAGGTTCCCTTTGAGCCGAAGTCTGACCGTCCGGTCTATTGCAGCGAGTGCTTCGCCAAGATGCGCGGCGAGGGCTGACTAAGATAGTCTGACAAAAAAGGGCCGTGCCAATGGCACGGCCCTTTTTCCTATATCCAGCAAAGAATTTTCCATTGCGGCTTGTCCCAGGAAATGCAATGTGATATAATACCTCAGGTTCTAACTTCTGACGGTCTTATATCCCTAGAAACTGAGGTGGCACACCGATATGAATCAAGCAGTTTATGAAAGCCCGCTTTCCTCTCGCTATGCCAGCGATCAGATGCAATATATTTTCTCTCCAGACAAGAAGTTTTCCACATGGAGACGCCTGTGGATTGCCTTGGCCAGGGCGGAAATGGAGCTTGGCCTTCCCGTCACCCAGGAGCAGGTGGACGAGCTGACGGCGCACATAACAGATATTGACTACGAATTGGCCGCCCAGAAGGAGCGGGAGCTGCGCCATGACGTGATGGCACACATTCACACCTATGGGGCCCAGTGCCCCAAGGCCATGCCGATCATCCACCTGGGGGCCACCAGCTGTTATGTGGGGGACAATACCGACGTCATTATCATGCGGGAGGGCCTGTCTCTGGTGCGGGATAAGCTGGTGCGGGTCATCCACGCTCTGTCGGGTTTCGCTGACAAGTATAAGTCCTTGCCAACGCTTGGCTTTACGCATTTTCAAGCCGCTCAGCTGGTGACAGTCGGAAAGCGGGCCACTCTGTGGATGAACGAGCTGCTTCAGGATCTGGACGAGGTGGAGTACCGTATCTCCACGCTTCGCCTGCTGGGCTGCAAGGGGACCACCGGCACCCAGGCATCATTTCTGGAGCTGTTTGAGGGCGACCATGAAAAGTGCAAGGAGCTGGACCGCCGCATTGCCCTGGAAATGGGATTTGAGGGCACCGTTCCGGTCTCCGGGCAGACCTATTCCCGAAAGGTAGACGCCGCCGTGCTGGCTACGCTGTCCGGCATCGCCCAATCCGCCTGCAAATTTGCCACCGATGTGCGGCTGCTCTGCCACCTCAAGGAGGTGGAGGAGCCCTTTGAACGCAGCCAAATCGGGTCCTCCGCCATGCCGTATAAACGCAATCCCATGCGGTGTGAGCGCATCTGCTCCCTGGCCCGCTATGTGATTGCCGATGCGGCCAACCCCGCCTATACCGCCGCCACCCAGTGGTTTGAGCGTACCCTGGACGATTCGGCCAATAAGCGGATCTCTGTGCCCGAGGCCTTTTTGGCGGTGGATGCCATCTTGAATATTTATGAAAATGTGGCGTCCGGGCTTGTGGTTCATGAAAAGGTGATTGAAAGGCATATCTTAGAGGAGCTGCCCTTCATGGCCAGCGAAAACATCATGATGGACGCGGTGAAAAGGGGAGGGGACCGGCAGCAGCTCCACGAGCACATTCGTGTCCATTCTCTTGAAGCGGGGCGCAATGTAAAGGAGTTTGGCCTTGCAAATAATCTGATCGATTTGCTGGCTGCCGACCCTCTGTTCGGCATGAGCCGGGAGGAGCTTTTGGCCCACATGGAGCCCGTCCAATACATCGGCCGCTGTCCCGAGCAGGTGACGGACTTCCTAGCCGACTGCGTTCAGCCGGTGTTGGAGGCGCATTTATCTGCGCTCTCTGATGAAGCAGTGGAGCTGAAGGTGTAAACGGATTGTACGGGTTTATCATTCGAAATGGGAAAGGATTTGATCACATGAAGTCTGCGGTCCATCGGATTGGCGTATTTACCAGCGGTGGCGACGCGCCGGGTATGAATGCGGCCATTCGTGCGGTAGTCCGGGCCTCTCTGTACTATGGAATTGACTGCATCGGAATCCGCCGGGGGTATCACGGTCTGCTCAACGGCGATTTTACCAGATTGAATTTTGAGAGTGTCAGCGATATCTCCCGCCGGGGCGGCACCATGCTGTATTCCGCCCGCAGTCTGGAATTTATCGAGGAGGCCGGCCGTAAAAAGGCTCTGGCCACCTGTAAACTATTAGGCCTTGACGCGCTTGTTGGCATCGGGGGTGACGGCACATTTAAGGGGCTGCTCAGTTTAGCCAAGAGCGGAATTTCCGTCATCGGCATCCCCGGCACCATCGACAATGACATCGCCTGCTCCTCCTACACCATCGGCTATGATACCGCCTGCAACACTGCGCTGGAGAGCATTGACCGCCTGCGGGACACCATGAAATCCCACGAGCGCTGCTCGGTGGTGGAGGTCATGGGCCACCGGGCGGGGCATCTGGCGGTCTCGGTGGCCATCGCCTGCGGGGCCACGGTGGTGCTGGTTCCCGAGAAGGAAGTTGATTTCGACAAGGACGTCATTGAACCCATCCGTCAGGCCCGTTTGGGCGGGCGTACCCACTTCATGGTCATTGTGGCCGAGGGCGTTCCCGGCGGCTCCTACTACGTGGCGGAGCAGATCAAAAACGCCACGGCCTTGGACACCCGTGTCACTGTGCTGGGCCATGTGCAGCGGGGCGGTTCTCCCAGCGCACGGGACCGTATGGTGGCCACCTATATGGGTCACGAGGCGGTGAAGCTGCTGGCGGATGGGAAAACCTGCCGGGTTGTGGCCATGCAGGGGGAGGACATCGTGGACTATGACATCACTGAGGCGCTGGCCATGACCAAGGGGCTGGACGCCCGGGGTCAGGCGGTTACCCGGGCCATGACTGGGGTGGCAGGCATCGAGGGATGATCATGAACATGGTCGTGGAGCAATTGCCCCAATCTTCTAAAAGAATGATTTACAACGCAGAAAATCACAGTTTTATGGAATCCGATAACGATTCCCTGTTGTTTGTCAGAGGAGTTCCGTATCCCTATGGCTGGATTAAGGAGTCGGGATCGCCCCCGGGGCCGCATTGTGATTGTGTCCTGGTGTCACAGGCGGACTATGCGTTGGGCGATGAGGTTGCCATCAAAATCATCGGCGTATTCCAACGGGCAGATGGAGACCATAAATATGTGGTTGCGGAAACAGACTGCGCGGCGGAGGATCTTGCAGGGCTTACGGAAAAAGAGCTCCTTGCACTGAAACGGCTGTATCCTCGGATTGGCAGGGGAGAGGGCTGGTTTGGCAGAGAGACCGCGCTGTACTGTTATGAGCACTGCGAAAAGGCGTTGTAATGAATGGATAAAAAAGTACCGGGTCCTTTTGGACCCGGTACTTTCTGTTTACTTCGCCAGCACTTTCTTCAGCCGCGCGAAGCGGGGCAGGCCACTCTCGGTGGTCCGGTGATTCTCGCCCTGGATCAGGGGCAGGGCGTAGTCAATGAAGCTCTGGGTCACGCCGTTGTGCTCGGCATTGATCCACTCCAGAGGAACCTTCTTCTCAAAGTTGGCCACCTCAGACAGGCTGAACAGCTTGGTCTTGCAGGTGTACACGCCGCCCTCGCGGGTGCACTCAAAGCCCACCATCTTGTCGGTCTCGCCGGCCACGGCGGCCTCCACAGCGGTCTTGCCCGCCAGGAAGGACTCGTCGATATCAGTCTGGGAGGCAAGGTGCGCGCCGCAGCGCTGGAGCAGGGACAGCTCGATGCCCCGAACCTTGGCGCCGGTCTTTTCCTTAACCACATTGGCCAGCAGAGCGGCCAGGCCGCCCAGCTGGGCGTGGCCAAAGCCGTCGGTGGCGGAGGTCTTAGCCTCAGAGACGAAGGAGCCGTCGGCATAGTGGATGCCCTCAGAGACGGCCACGATGCAGTTGCCATTCTTCTTATAGATGGCGTCCACGTCGGCCAGGAACTTGTCCATGTCGAAGTCCACCTCGGGGAGGTACACCAGGTCGGGAGCGCAGCCCACCACCCCGGCCAGGGCGGCGGCGCCGGCCAGCCAACCGGCATGACGGCCCATGATCTCAATCACGGTGACCATGCCGGTATCGTACACCCGACCGTCCTTGTACACCTCGGCGCAGGAGGTGGCGATATACTTGGCGGCGGAGGCAAAGCCAGGGCAGTGGTCGGTGCCGAACAGGTCGTTGTCAATGGTCTTGGGCACGCCCATCACCCGGCACTCATAGCCGGACTTGGCCATGAAACGGCTCACCTTGGCGCAGGTGTCCATGGAGTCGTTGCCGCCGTTGTAGAAGAAATAGCGGATGTTGTACTTTTTGAAAATCTCCAGAATGCGCTTGTAATCGGTGTCGTCCACGTCGGGATCGGCGATTTTGTAGCGGCAGGAGCCCAGCTCGGAAGAGGGGGTATTGAGCAGCAGCTCCAGCTCCTTGGCGTCCTCCTGGCCCATGTCGTAGAGCTGATCGTTCAGCATTCCCTTGATGCCGTGGGCCATGCCGTAAACGGCGGTGATGTCCGGGCAGTCCAGCGCGGTGCGAATCACACCGTAAGCGCTGGCGTTGATGACGGAGGTGGGGCCGCCGGACTGGCCGATGACGCAAGCGCCCTTTAACTGTGCCATAGCAAAAACTCTCCTTTGTGATTGGTTATTAGGCCTTGCCGTTGCAGCCCAGCACGTCCACCAGCTTGTGGCGCACCAGCTCCTTGATGTTGGCGCGGGCGGGCTTCAGGTACTCGCGGGGATCGAACTTGTCGGGATGCTCGGCGTAGAACTGGCGGATGGTGCCGGTCATGGCCAGGCGCAGGTCGGAGTCAATATTGATCTTGCACACGGCGCTCCGGGCGGCCTCACGCAGCTGCTCCTCGGGGATGCCCACCGCGTCGGGCATCTTGCCGCCGTTGGCGTTGACCATCTTCACATACTCCTGGGGCACGGAGGAGGAGCCGTGGAGCACGATGGGGAAGCCGGGCAGACGCTTGACCACCTCGTTGAGAATGTCGAAGCGCAGGGGAGGGGGGACCAGCTCGCCCTTCTCGTTGCGGGTGCACTGGGCGGCGGTGAACTTGTACGCGCCGTGGCTGGTGCCGATGGCAATGGCCAGGGAGTCGCAGCCGGTCTTGGACACGAACTCCTCCACCTCCTCGGGGCGGGTGTAGTGGGACTCCTCGGCGGAGACGTTGACGTCGTCCTCTACGCCGGCCAGAGCGCCCAGCTCGGCCTCCACCACCACGCCGTGGTCGTGGGCGTACTCCACCACCTTCTTGGTGATCTCAATGTTCTCAGCAAAGGGCTTGGAGGAGGCGTCGATCATGACGGAGGTAAAGCCGCCGTCGATGCAGCTCTTGCAGGTCTCAAAACTGTCGCCGTGGTCCAGATGGAGCACGATGGGGATTTCGGGGCACTCGATGACAGCGGCCTCCACCAGCTTCACCAGATAGGTGTGGTTGGCATAGGCCCGGGCGCCCTTGGACACCTGGAGGATGACAGGGGCCTTCTCCTCGCGGCAGGCCTCGGTGATACCCTGAACGATTTCCATGTTGTTGACGTTGAAGGCGCCCACGGCATAGCCGCCGTTGTAGGCCTTCTTGAACATTTCGGTCGAGGTAACCAGTGGCATAATAATCCAACTCCTTAGCAAAATTTAATTTTGATGGTTTCCGTTATGATTTTAACATTTGACAGGAGAAATTGCAAGGAAAAGCTCTGGCTTTTCCACGGCAAAACCCACAAAACAGGTTGATATTTTTCAGGTGGTATCAACAAAATGACGGCGGGCATAAACTGGTGGGAAAGGGGGGAGGCGGTATGATTCAGATCCTTCCGTATAACCGCCGGGCCGCGGTGGCTTACGCCCACAAATGGGCCTATGGCCGCAACCCGGCTTTCTACGACTTCAGCGAAATTGGCGGCGACTGCACCAATTTCGCCTCACAATGCCTCTACGCCGGAACCGGCATTATGAATTTTACACGGGACTACGGCTGGTACTACATCGACGCCACCGACCGGGCCCCCGCCTGGACCGGCGTGCCGTTTTTCTGGGAGTTTATGACCCGGCCTCAGCCCACTGACGGACCGGTGGGCATTCAGGTGCACATGAACTTTCTGCGGCCCGGCGATTTTGTCCAGCTCCGGTTTGAGACCAGCGGAGAGGTGTTTGCTCATACGCCGATCATCGTGTCAGTAGGGCCTATTCCAAGGCCGGACAACATCCTGCTGGCCGCCCACTCCAACGACGCGGACTACCGGCCTCTTGACAGCTATAAAAATGTGGTGGAATGGCGCTTCCTTCACATTGTCGGGGCGCTCAAGGTGACCAATGGGCCATCGAATGGCCTGCGGCAGACAAACGGCGCGGAGGGCTGAGCCCTCCGCGCCGAAATTGTTGGCGAACTGACTCAACGCCTCACAGGGATCATATTTGCACCGATATCCCGCACCGTCCAGCACAATAAATGGATTATACGCCATCACAGTGGTCTGCGTGCCATCCGTTTTCAAAATGGTGTATATGACCGCCTGCCCACAGTAATCCCGGTAAGAGTCGTCACGTTTGAATGCAACCACGTCCCGCAGCAGGGGAAGCAGGGCATCGATTTGCTCTGGTGTCAACTGTATCGTTCGGTCCGGCGGCGACAATTTGACCTCAACTGCCGTGATTTCCTCCCTGGTCAATGCCTGAAACGGCTTATCTCCAATGAGATACTGTTTACATAGGACGCACGCCAGCAGGACAGCAGCGAGACCACACGCCAAAATAATAAGTGTTTTCTTCAAAAAATTCCCTCCCTTGTCAAGCGCTTCACCTATAAAGACGCAAAAACAGAACCGCAGTCACAGGGGAATTTTTTAACCCTCATTTTGAGGCGATTTTTTGGGCCGGCCCCGGCGAGGCTTGGCCTTGAGCTGGCTGAGCGGATTGGACTGGGCGGCGTTTTGCAGCGCGTCGCTGTCCACATGGGTGTAGATCTGGGTGGTGTTCAGGTGCTCATGGCCCAGCACCTCTTGAAGTGTGCGCACATCCACGCCGTTTTGCAGCATCAGCGTGGCGGCGGTGTGGCGCAGCTTGTGGGCGGAGTACTTGCTGCTGTCCAGTCCGGCGGCGGTAAAGCGCTGCTTCAGCATATAGTGCACGCCCGCTTTGGTGATCCTGGTGTGCTTCCGAGTGATGAACAGCGCGTAAGGGTCCACTGCGCCGGAGCGGGAGCGCACCTCCAGCCAGTCCTCAATGGCGTTTTGGCAGGCGGCGTTGAGGTAAACCACCCGCTCCTTGTTTCCCTTGCCCAAAACCCGCATGCGGTCTCCACGGATGTCGGTGAGATTCAGCCCTACCAGCTCGGAAATCCGCACGCCGCAGTTCAAAAACAGGGTGATGATGCAGAAATCCCGCTCCGCGTTGTCGCCGTCAATGGACTCCAAAAGCTGAATGCTCTCGTCCAGGGTTAGATACCGCGGAAGAGCCTGTCTCATCCGGGGAGAATCCAGCTCCTGAATGGGGCTTTCCTCCAAAAGTTTTGCTTTTGTGACCAAGTATTTGTAAAATGACCGAATGGTGGCCACTTTTCTGGCCCTGGAGGATGCGGCCAGTCCAAACCCGACCCCGGGATTTTTTGCGTTTTTGACCCGGTCACGGCTCAGGAAGCTGAGATAGGCGTAAATGTCGGCCAATGTCACCGATTTGATCAGCGCAAGATCCACGTCGCTGATTGAGATTTCCTCCAGAGGCGCTGAACGAGGAGCCCGGTTTTTTTCAATTTTTATGTAGCGGAAAAAGGTGCGCAGGTCCAAGAAGTACTCGTCCACAGTCTTTTTTGAGTGACCCTGGATGGTCTCGTGGTAGGTGAGAAATTCTCTCAAAATCGGCGGAGCATCTGTACGGTAATCTGTCATATGCTGGGCGGCAGCCATTCATAAACCCGGGAACAGCTGGGCAGACTAGACGGCGAACAGCTTTGATGAAGCTGCTTTTGCGCGAATCACGGAGTTGCCCTCCCCTCAACTCAACAAAATTTTTATTTTGTTGAGTTGTATGTGTGCCAGCCCACACCCCCTTTTATATCAGGCCTTCTGTCTTACTAAAAACTTTTCGATCAAGGTGATTCCCATGAGCTTCATTCCATGCACACAAAACTGCAGATTTCAAAATGAGGGCGTTTGCACTCTGGCGCAGGCACAGGCGGTCAGCCAAGCTGTGCCCAACGACGCGTGTTTGAACTTTACGCCCCGGGCTTTAAATCAGCACAGCGATGGCTTCACGAATGTTGCTGACTCGAATCAGGTCTAATCCAGCGGGCGCAATCAGCTTCCCGCTGCCTCTGGCGGGCACCAGACACTTGGTAAAGCCCAACCGGCGTACCTCACTGAGGCGCTGGTTGACCGCATTGACTGAGCGCAGTTCTCCAGTAAGGCCCACCTCTCCAATGGCCGCCAGGTCAAAAGGCACAGGCTTGTCCCGGAAGCTGGACGCCAGTGCGATGATGAGCGCCAGGTCCGCGGCAGGCTCGTCCAGCGTCAGCCCGCCAATCACGTTGACATAAAAATCACAATTTGAAAGGGCCAGCCCTCCCCGCTTTTCCAAAACGGCCAGCATCATCATCGCCCGGTTGTAGTCGAACCCATTGCTGGAGCGGCGGGAGTTCCCATAAGCCGAGGGCGACAGCAAGGCCTGCACCTCCGCCAGCACCGGCCGTACCCCCTCCATCACACAGGTGACGCAGGAGCCGGGCATGTTTTCCGGCCGCCCGGACAGCATGGCCTCCGACGGGTTCGGCACCTCCACCAGCCCGCGGTCTATCATCTCAAAGACGCCGATTTCATTGGTGGTCCCAAAGCGGTTTTTGGCCGCCCGGAGGATTCGGTAGGAGTTGTGCTCCTCCCCCTCAAAATGGAGCACACAGTCCACCATGTGCTCCAGCACCTTTGGCCCTGCCAGTGAGCCCTCTTTGTTGATGTGGCCCACCACGAGCACCGTAACCCCCATCCCCTTTGCCAGGTGCATCAGGGCCATGGTGCACTCCTTCACCTGGGCCACGCTGCCCGGCGAAGCGTTGGAATCTCCGTTATAAATGGTCTGAATGGAGTCTACAATGAGGATGTCTGGCTTCTGCTCCTGGACAGCGGACACAATATCATCCAGGTTGGTCTCAGAAAAAAGGTACAGCCCCTCATCCCGTATGCCGAGGCGCTGGGCCCGGAGCTTGATCTGCCGCTCCGATTCCTCACCGGATACATACAAAACGTTGGAAAACCGGCACAGATTGTCACAAATTTGCAGCATTAAGGTGGACTTTCCGATGCCAGGCGCACCGCCCACCAGCACCAGAGAGCCCTTCACCGCGCCTCCGCCCAGCACCCGGTCCAGCTCGTTCATCCCGGTGTTGAAGCGCAGCTCATCCACTGCCTCCACCTCGGCCATGGGCCTGGGCCTGCGCCCGCCAAGCCCCGCCGAACCGGAGGCTTGGGACTTTTTTTTCGCTTCCGCAGCGGGCTGCTCCACGATGGTGTTCCACTCTCCGCAGGCAGGGCATCTCCCCTGCCATTTCAGAACCTCGTTTCCGCACTGCGTGCAGTAGAATACAGATTTAGCCTTAGCCATTGTCAATCGCCTCCCAAGTTGTGGGCATCATTTGTATCTCTCGAAAATACGCCCCAGCCAAAGCCATCGCCACCTTCCGCTGGTATGGATCGGTGAGCAGCAGCGCCGCCTCCTCCCCATTGCTGAGAAAGCCGCACTCCACCAAAAGGGCGGGGCAGCTGATGTGGTCGAACAAATAGATTCCGTCCGATATGGGCTTTGCGGAGCGATTATTGCCGGGGTTCAGCACCTGCCGGAGTACCTCCTGGGTGTCCTCCCCCCACTGGCGGCTCACATCACCGGCATTGAAAAACACCTGAGCACCGCCATATCGGGAGTCTGTAAAGTGATTTTGATGTACACTAATCAGCAGGGCGTTCGGCGTCTCCCGCACCAGCTCCACCCGATGTTTCAGGTCCGAGACCTTTTTCTGCCGGAGTGTCTCCGCCTCACTGCTGTGGAGCGAAACATCCGTTTCCCTAATGAGCCGGGGCTCTACTCCCAAAAACGTCATCAGCGCCTGCGTTTTGCGCACAATGGCTAAATTGATGTCGCTCTCCCGATGGCCTGACGCTGTGCTGGCCCCGCCGTCCTCTCCGCCGTGTCCGGCGTCCAGAATCAGCGTCCAATTCCCGCCGGCGGATGGAACAGCGGAGGCCGGCACAGGTTTTCCCCCGCTCATCCAGCTCACCCCGGCCAGTATGCACAGACACAAAAACAGCAGCAGCAAATCTCGCTTCATCGGCCCGTCCCCCTCTCCCTTTACCATATGAGGGGCAGAACCGCTTCATGCCATGTTACAGGTAGGAAAACACCTCGCGGTGGTACTGGGAGATGGACACCGAGACCTGCGGGAATCTCTGCGCCAGCCAGTCTCTGAGCACGGGACACACCACATTCTCCGTGGGGAAATGCCCCGCATCCACCAGGTTGATCCCTAGAGCGCGGGCCTCCAGAAAGTGATGGTACTTTACATCAGAGGTGATGAAGGTATCGCATTCCTGGGCCAGGACGTCCTGTACCATGTCGCTGCAGGCTCCTCCGCCCACGGCGACTTTTCGGACAGGCCGCTCCCCCGCCACCAGCCTGAGGCCGTTGGCCCCCAGGAGCCGCTTCACCGCCATGGCAAAATCGTAGAGGGGCTGCTCCGATACATAGCCCACCCGGCCAATGCCGTAGGGTCTCCCCTGGCGGTCCACGCCGTCCTGCTTCAGCAGCTGAATGTTGGTAAGTCCCAGGCGCAGGGCAAGGGCATCGTTCACGCCGCCCTCCACCGCGTCCAGGTTGGTGTGGGCGCAGATGGCGGCAATCCGCAGCTCGGCCAGCGCCAGCAGAACCCTTCCGGCGACCGTCTGGTCGGTCACGGCCTGTACCGGGCCGAAAATCACAGGATGGTGGGTGACGATCAGCTGGGCGCCCAGCTCGCAGGCCTCCTCGACCACCGATTCCGTGGCGTCCAGGGCCACCAGGATTTTGCTCACCGCAGCCGCTTCCCTGCCCACCAGAAAACCGGCGTTGTCAAAATCCGCCTGGAGCTCAAAAGGCGCTTTTTCCTGCAAATATGAAAAAACCTCTCCCACTGTGGTCATTGGCCTCCACCCTTTCTCCATCTCTCGCAGCCCGGCAAGCACTGCCTCCAGCTGAGCCACCGCGGTTTTGTCCGGCTTTTTTGCCTCTCTGTGCCCCCGCAGCGCCTTTTCCGCTTTTTGTGCTCTCATGGCCAGATACTCCGGCCACAGAGGGTCGCCGCAGCCCCTTCCGGCCCAGAGCTCCGCAGGGGACAGCGGATCCATGATTCCGCTTTTGACCGTCAGAATGCTGTAGAGCCGCTTCCCCTCCTTGGCAATGCGCTCCCGCAGGATGGCATAGCCGTGGTCCTGGAGCCATTTGCGCAGCTGGAGCTCGCCGCTCATCGGCTGGAGCAGCAGCAGCTTGTCCTGGTGGGTCCAGGGCGCCGCCTTTAAAATGGAGGTGATGGTCTCCCCGCCCATACCTGCGATGGCCACCGTGTCCACCTCCTCCGGCTCCACGGCGGTCAGCCCGTTGCACAGACGGAAAGAGATGTGTTCGGTCTGCCCATGCTGCCTGGCGGTCTCCCGGGCCCGCTCCAGCGGCCCCGCCCGCAGGTCGGCCGCGATGGCATGGTCGATCTGTCCGCTGCACAGCAGCCAGACCGGCAGGTAACCGTGGTCCGTGCCCACATCGACCAGGCGGGCGCCCTGGGGCACCTGCTCTGCGATGAGTTGAAGCCTGGGTGTCAATTCCATATGCTCTCCCCTGCCTTGATGGAAATAAACGAAAAGAGCGGATGCTCCGCTCTTTTCAAACAAACGCAATCAGGCGATGGTACCGTTCAGCTTATCCAGCAGCGCGTCCACATCCACTCCGTGAACCATGCAGGCCTGCTCCACGGTCTCGCCGCGGGAGGACGGGCAGCCCAGGCAGTGCATGCCAATGGAGAGGAAAATGGGAGCGGTGTCAGGCGCGATGTCCAAGATATCGCCAATAATGGTATCCTTTGTAATTTGAGCCATCTTGAGGAAACCTCCTTGCAGTTTTTGTCGAACAGCTTATAGTATACCCAATACGACGGCGTTTTGCAAGCGTTTCCAGAAAATTAAACGGAAAAAGCAGCTGCTTGTTTTGGCGCCCAGCGCATTTGCGTAAATTTTGTCGATGGCGGCCCGAAAGCCTAGGCACCGTTTGAAAATTGGCGATGTGCCCAACAGCGAGGGATTTTTTCGCCAGACAAGGCGATTTGGCGCAGAAATACTTTGTGTATTTCAAGTCAAATCAACGCCGTATGGCGGGAAAGGACCCGCTGCTTGGGCATGTTGACAATTTTCAAACAAGCCCTAAACATTGACCCGTCAGGTTACTTTCCTCCGCAGCTTCAGCACGATGCCGTTTTCAGTAGCGCACGCCTGAAGCAGGCCCGACATATACGCCGCCTTTTCCTTCTTAGACAGCTCCCCCGCCTCTCTGTCCGCTTGCTCCAGAATCGTCCTCAAATCCTCCAGCTCCAGCAGATTGACGGACAGGCAGAACAGGGTTTTCTTCCGTCCATCATTGTACCCGGCCAGCAGGCGGTCCAAAATGTGCCGCTTCTCCACCTGCTCGGCGGCATAGTCCGTGCCGCCCACCTGCCGGAGCTTTTCCAAATCCCGTTTTTTGTGCAAATGGGTGATAAAGGAGTCGCAGCTGTCAATGCCCTCATACCGCGGGCAGGGGTACTCCGGACACTGGACGCAATACTCCACCCCGCCGTGCTCCATGCCGCACCGGGCTATGGGGCAGGACTGATTGCCAATCCGCACCCGCCGCCGTGCCCGCCCAGCTCCATGGAGCACAGCTTGCAGTTCAGCCCGCATAACGACAAATAGGGGTCTTTCCGCGTAAAACCCTTCATTCCCAATTCCCCCACCAATACCAATTACATCTTTCCGGCAGTATAGCACAGTGGGTGGAAAAAATCAAATTCCGTCGGCGGTTTTCATTGCGCACCGCCCTGTCTCATGCTAAACTGTGTACAAAGCAATCTGCCCGTGTGCAGGCGGTCCATGTGGGGAACTGCCGGCGCTTCGTCAACAGTTCCCCAGCTTTGAAGGGAGTGGTTTTCATGCGTAAGCACCACGTGATTCTCTGCCTGGCCTGTCTGCTGGCGGGGTGCCTGCTGCTCTCTGGGTGTGGTGATCACTGGCGGCCCCACTCCCGCCGGGAAGTACTGCAATTTGTCCAGGAGAAATTTCCTGGGGAAGATGTCACCGTGGCAAAAAGCTTTACCAATCCCACCCTGGAAAACGGCAAGCCCTCCCCCGACCGCATCTGGGCGTGCTGGTTCACCGACCTGCCTGGTGTGGTGTTCCATGTGGAGAGCCGCCGCTACACCGGCGGGCCCGTCCCCATGATAGATTATTCGCTGTACCACGACAGGGATCACGTCTTCTGGTCCTATTATCTGGAGCAGTATCAGGATGGGGTGGGCAGCTTTTCCCTCTGGAATGCCGCCGCATACGGAAACCCCGAATTCAGCTTCTCCTCCATGGCGGACGTGTCCCAGGCGGCGGAGCAGCTGCGCGCCTTCTACCGCTGGTACCAGGCCCAGCCCCACGCCGGACGGCCTCGAAGCGCCACCTGCCGCCTGGACGGCTTGCCTCTGCCTCCTGGCGCGCTGGCCTCCGATTCTTTCACCCTCACCACCCCCGCCGTGCTGGCGGACGAGCCCCGGATGTCCTTCGCCTATGATGCGGCGGAGATGGAAGCGCTGTGCACTGGGATGCTCCAATCCTATTATGCCTTCTACCGTCTCCCCTGCCCCGATTTCTCCCAAGAAGAGCTGGCCGCTTTCGCGGCGGAAAACTGGGCCGCCTCCTGGACGGAGGGCCAGGTACGTTCCACCGTGCCCCACTTGAGCCAAGATGGCAAAGCCGTTCCCGTGGAGCTTGTCTCTGGGGTCGGCGTGGAGCCCTATGCCGGTTCTGGGCTGGAGTTCTCCTATCTCAGCTATGGCGGGCTGTTTGAGCTCCTGACCCGGCTGGAGCTGGCCCCCGAGGGCGGGCCGGAGCGGTTCACCGTCACCGGCGCGGACGGCGCTTTGTACGAGTTCTCCTACAGCTTTACCCAGACGGAGGCTTCCCGGACATGGTGGTATTATACGCGGGACGGAGAACCTGCGGAATACTGCCGGAACATCGCCGGCGGTATGCCCATCCTGCGGGTGGGCGGGGAGGAATTCCAAGCCATCACCGGGCTGAAATTTCAAAAGCCATAATACCAAAACGTCCCCGCCATCCGGACGGAAGGCGGGGACATTCTACCGGGTGTCAAGCCGACCACTCCAACTCATGCGGCTCGCCGGAAAGGGAAATCTCATAGACCAATTTCTCAGAAAACACCGATTCAAATTTTCCATCCTCATTTAGAACCCTGTCGGTGGATTCCCACACCACCCGGATAACACCGCCCTCCAGGTAAAACCGCGCCCTGCTCTGGCTGTCGCTGTAGGACGCGATCTCCGGCTCATCCACATAGTCAAAGGTATAGACGGTGTGCAAGGCTTCTTCTTCCCTAATATCTCGGTAATAGATCCGGGCGTACTGGGCAGGCGTCTCCACCAGTCCAAACCAGTGCCTCTGGCTCTCCTGCCCTGGTTCATAAAAATAACACCGCGTCCCCTCTGATGTGAGATAGAGCTGATCCTCCCCCGTTTCCGTCTGGAAGAGCACCGCCCCGTCTTCCATGTCCACCAGCAGGATAATGCTTTTTGATAAGGTCCCGTTTAGGTAGCCATTATGGTGTATCGTATCCCACCACTCGCTGCAAATCCAAACCGCGCCGTTCTCCGTAGACTCTCCCCGCATCGTTCTTCTTCCGAGATCTGGGAATTCGTACAGTAACACCCCACCCCCGTCCAGGATTTGCAGATCGTAGGCGTATGTCTTGTCATAATCCTCCGCTTTTTCTGCCCGGAGCTGGCAGTCCGTCCCCTCCACCGGCACCAGCTCATCCCAGGTTGTGGAGGTCCTCGCGTAGCCCGATGGATAGACCACCTCCAGATATGGCCCACTATCAGGATTGCAGCCGGAAAGTAAAAGCAAGGAAAACAAAACCGCCAGCCCATCAATTACCCGTTTTTTGCCCATGGCATCCTGCCCCGCTCTCCTTTCAATTTCCCACAGATGAATCAAACTTTTCTTTCCATCAATATAGCACAATGGGCGAGAACAATCAAACTCTGATGACAGTTTTCATTGCGTGACACGCTATTCCATGCTAAACTATGTGCAGAACAATCTGTCAGGAGGTAGTTGCCATGTGGTTTCTGTTCGCGCTGCTCTCAGCCCTGTTCGCCGCGCTCACCTCCATCTTGGCCAAGGTGGGGATTGAAGGGGTCAACTCCAACCTGGCCACCGCCATTCGCACTGTGGTGGTGGTTCTCATGGCCTGGGGAATGGTGTTCCTCACCAATACGCAGGGCGGAATCTCGGAGATCAGCCGCAAAAGCTGGCTGTTTCTCATCCTGTCCGGGTTGGCCACCGGCGCATCCTGGCTGTGCTATTACCGGGCCATCCAAATTGGCCAGGTGTCCAAGGTAGTGCCCATCGACAAATTAAGCGTAGTCATCACGCTGGTGATGGCAGCGGTATTTCTTCATGAAAAGTTCACGCCCAAGTCGGTTATCGGCTGTCTTCTCATCGGTGCAGGCACGCTGGTCATGGTCCTGTGATGGTCCTGTGAAACGGTTCTCCTTGCCTGGATTCTTTGGGACGCAGCGCTCCACACAAATTGATGGTATGCACCATCACCGCAAATAAAAAGCAGAACCGCTTGTCGCCTGAAGGACGCGGTTCTGCTTTTTCATTTGGTGTCAGGAGTTAGCCCTTGGCGTTGGCCTTCGCGGTGTTCAGCAGGGCACACAGCTGGTCCGCCTTGGAAATTGCCTCCAGCACTCGCTGATCCTTCATGGCGAGTCTGCCGCGAGTCACTTCTAAAGTAGTGATGCGCACTTTTTTGCCATCCACGAAGAACTCACAGCTTACCCGGGCGGTGGACCAGCCCATTTTTCCGTCGTTGGTCCGCACATTGGTCACCTTGTTCAGATCCACAAACTGGAGCTCGGTGGGATTGAAGCGGCACACAACTCCCAGTTTCCCGCCCTGGTCGATGTAATATACCGCGTCGTTGGCCTCAAATTTGTACTGGTATGTAAACCCCTGCGCCTTAAAATCCGGTTCCAAGGCCGAAGCCATTTTCTTCATTTTACTCTCCAAAAATATGGGGATGGCCACAAGGATGCCAATAACCACAAATATGGCAAAGACAAAAATGCCCTTATTGTCCATAAAGACGGTGAATGACACGATTGCCAGGATGACCGCAAATACCGCCGGGATACCGCCCCAGACGGCCAAATAGGAAAAATTGACTTTCTTCATAGTTTTGGTGTCTCCTCTCAAAAATTCTGTTCTATCTCAAGCCGCCGCAGGCGACGAATTTTATCATGGGGCTGAAAATCCACACTAGAGCACTGTCGGAAACCAGCCTGCCATCCTTGGCCGCAGAAGCGAAGAATGCTTTTTCATTAAGATATGTTTTGATTGTTCACTCTGGGGACATTCATTTTTTAAAATTTTGGAGAGTAAAAACGACAGCAAGGGCATCTGTCAACGAACAAAACAACCCCCTGGAACTGCACAGTTCCAGGGGGCTTGGTGGCAGCGGATGAAGGATTCGAACCCTCACAAACAGAGTCAGAGTCTGGTGTGCTACCATTACACTAATCCGCTAT
>ERZ808037.672-NODE-672-length-28986-cov-12.522709_pt1 | contig 28986 bp, 30 predicted proteins | sample MGYA00380190_ERZ808037 | MGnify/ENA primary metagenome ERZ808037 (study PRJEB31490, sample SAMN06133399) | mouse gut metagenome | isolation source: J9 | host: mice | place: China: Chengdu | collected 2015-05 ...
TTTTCATGATTTCCATCCACAAATAGGGTGGTAAAGGGCTTGTCCTCCAGCCAGTCCAGCTTGTGTCCGTCCGCCTGTTCCCCGGCCCACGCGCCGCCGAAATCACCCGCGATGATCATGCAGTCATTTCGACTCATTCCCTTCAAATGGGGAAAATTCTTTGTAGTGAACCGATGAAAATCACCGTGGGTATCTCCCGTGACCCAGATGCTCATCTTATCCAGCTCCCTCCATATCAGTATCGCAGTACCGATGATACCACATTGCTGGCTCAATAGCCATTCTCCATATCCAACGAATCACCGGGCTTGAACTTGGGCAGATCCTACTGTGTGCTTGCCGCTTGATCTCAGAAAAACAGGGATCACCCATGCGTGGGACAGGTGATCCCCGTGGCATCTGAAATCAAGAAATTACCCGAAGGACGTTGTATTCCTATCCTTCTTCCGCCCGTATTCGACACTACTCCCCCAGGCGTGGGCGGCAGACTGAAACCGCGCTGTGCGCGTCACGGGAATTTCACCCCTCCGAGGATCGCTCCGAGCCGCCCCAGTGGACGGGCGTATCATTGTGTGCTGACGAGGTCGTTGCGAAACAGCTTCGGCATATCCAAAACCGCCCATCCGTTGTTTGATATGCGTTGTCCTCATCCCCTGCATAAGGACTTATCGTTGCGCAATGTTAATCCCGTAGTCACCACCCCATATCCACAGGTTACCATTAGTTTGCAAGCACATAGCATGAAAGTATCCAGATGCAACTTGTTGCGCATGTGTCATGATAAGCGTTGGGATTTTGATACCGGCAGTGGATTTTCCTGTCCCGCACTGTCCCAGCTCATTTCGGCCAAATGCAAAAAGGCGATTCCATTTATCTTGAAGAAAGACCACATCGTTCCCAGCATATGCATGAGAAATGTTTTGCGCAAGCTTTATCGGATTTTTTCCCCCTGCTTTGCGAATGGACATATTTATTTTAGAGCCAAATCTTTCACCTCCAAAACAGTATAAATCAGAGTTTTTTGCTATTGCAAGGCCAAAAACATTGTTGTCTGAGGGGAAACAGGAAGCCTCAGCAATATTTTTCATTAAGCATACCGGTTTACACCGTCGGTACATAGGTTCTGTAAAAATTGTCCCATATATGTTGTGGCCCCAGGCCCAGAGCGTTCCGTCCTGTCGAACAGCAACAATAACATGGCTACCGCAACTTACATGAACCACCGAATCTAGTAAAAGCTTTGGGGTATGGCAATAGCGATCTGCATCAAGCAGCGTTCCTGAGTCGTTCAGGCCCCAGCCCCAGAGTGTGTGATCTTTTTTTATTACAAAACTTTGATATTCTCCCGCACAAGCAAGCTTAACTTCCTCCATAACACAAACCGGTTGACTTCTTTTGTCAAAATCTCCAAGTCCGAGCTGCCCAAACTCATTTTCTCCCCACGTCCACAATGTACAGTCCTCAGTAACGCACATCGTATGCCAACCACCACAGCTTACCATCAGGGCATGGTTCATAATTTTTTGGGGTACACGTTGTATATCTTGGGGCGCATCATTTGTAAATGAGCCATCCTCGAGCTGTGCCATAGATTTTGCACCCCAAGTCCATAGATTATTGTTAGAATCAATTGCGGCATTTTGGTGAATGCAGGCGCTGATACTGCGAATATTTTTCATAATACACCAGGGTCTGGGTACAAGTCTGGCGGAGGACCTGATTTTTTTTCGCACGCCAACAGGCTCCCAGCTGTCACTTATACTATTTTCAGGTAGGGCAATATCAAACATAGGGGGAAGCTCATCGTTACAGCTAAAACACATAAACACTCCTCCTTAACTTAGGGGTCGGATGAAAGAATTTCTTACACCCTACCCCTTGCCTAGAAGCGGCAGCGCCATCGTGCCCTTTATGGACAACTTCCCTAAGAACCGGCTCTACCAACTGATGACCACCAAGCTGAGTGAGGCAAACGCCGGATCAATTTCATTTCCTGTTATTTGTATGCCAGGGACACCAAACCATGTGGTCATCTACCATCCCTACAGCCTGCATAAATGCGTAGATGATGGTTGACCCCACGAATTTGAACCCCCTCTTTTTCAGGTCCTTGCTGATCTGATTGGAGAGCGGAGTGGATGCCGGGATATCCGACAGACTTTGCGGCGCGTTGATGATAGGTGTGCCGCCGACATAGGCCCAGATGAATCGGTCGAAGCTGCCGTACTCCTTTTGGATTTCGAGAAAGGCTTTTGCGTTGCCAATGGCGGCGCTGATCTTACCCCGGTGCCGGATAATCCCTGCGTTTGACATGAGCGCTTCCACCTTTGCGTCATCATACAGCGCGACCTTTTGGGGATCGAAGTTGTCAAAGGCGGCGCGAAAGGCTTCCCGCTTTTTCAGCACCGTGATCCATGCCAGTCCGGCCTGCATCCCCTCCAAAATCAGCATCTCGAATAGTTTATTGTCATCGTGGAAGGGCTGGCCCCATTCCTTGTCGTGATAATCAATGTATATCTGGTCGGGGCCGGCCCATTCACACCTGCGGATCTGTTCCATAAACGATCCCTCCTTTGGGAGACAGTGTAACATAAAATGCCGAAGAAAGTAAAGTGTAGCTGGACGTAGAAAAACGGTTAATTGCATGTTTTGGTCGGGCTGAAATTGGTACAGAAATCAAAGCAACTTTTTAAAAAGCAGGGCGAAAGTATTTCACAATGCTCCCCCCTTGCGCGTTATTCTACACGACCTTATTTGCCGCTTGTTTTTCTCTCTACTCTCAAAGCTCCCTCTGCCCTTCCTCGCTGCATCCATTCCCAAGCTGTAAAACGCAGGCCATTTGTCCATATCACGACAAATGGCCTGCGTCTGAAATTTATCCTTGGCAAAGGCTCTCAGCGGGTGTACCCCAGAAGGGTTCCCGTTTTCTCAAGAAAGCGTAACCCGCTGGAACCCCTTCTTGCCCTTTTTGACAATGACGCCCTCCCCGGCGAACTTCTCTTTCGGGAACTGGGCGGCGGGGTCGGTCACCTTCTCGTCGGCCACCATCACGCCCCCCTGCTGGATCAGCCGCCGGGCCTCGCCGTTGGAGGCGGCCAGCCCGCACTTCACCAGCAGCGTCAGCGCCCCGATGGAGCCCTCGGTGAAATCGGCGTCGGTCAGGGTGGTGGAGGGCATATTGGCCGCGTCCCCGCCGGTGGAGAACAGGGCCCGGGCGGCGGCCTGGGCCTTGTCCGCCTCCTCCTGGCCGTGGACCATGCTGGTCAGCTCCCAGGCCAGAATCTCCTTGGCCCGGTTGAGCTGGGCGTCCTTCCACTGGTCCATCTCGTCGATCTGCTCCAGGGGCAGGAAGGTGAGCCAGCGGATGCACTTCATCACGTCCGCGTCCCCCACATTGCGCCAGTACTGGTAGAAGTCGTAGGGGCTGGTCTTGTTGGGGTCCAGCCACACCGCGTTGCCCGCCGTCTTGCCCATCTTGTTCCCCTGGGAGTCGGTGAGCAGGTTGATGGTCATGCAGTGGGAGTCCTTGCCCAGCTTCCGGCGGATGAGCTCGGTGCCCCCCAGCATATTGCTCCACTGGTCGTTGCCGCCGCACTGGAGGTTGCAGCCCACGGTCTGGAACATGTGGTAGAAGTCGTAGGACTGCATAATCATATAGTTGAACTCCAGGAAGGACAGGCCCTTCTCCATCCGCTGCTTGTAGCAGTCCGCCCGGAGCATGTTGTTCACCGAGAAGCAGGCCCCCACCTCCCGGAGCAGGTCCACATAGTTGAGATCCAGCAGCCAGTCGGCGTTGTTCAGCATCATGGCCTGGCCGGGGCCGTCGCCGAAGTCGATGAACCGCTCCATCTGGTGCTTGAAGCACTGGGCGTTGTGGTCGATGTCCTCCCGGCTCAGCATCTTGCGCATGTCGGTGCGCCCCGAGGGGTCGCCGATGGTGGTGGTGCCGCCGCCGATGAGGGCGATGGGCTTGTTCCCCGCCTGCTGAAGCCGCTTCATCAGGGTGAGGGTGACGAAGTGCCCCGCCGTCAGGCTGTCCGCCGTGCAGTCGTAGCCGATATAGAAGGTGGCCTTGCCGTTGTTGATGAGGTCCTTGATCTCGTCCTCGCTGGTGACCTGGGCCACCAGGCCCCGGGCCACAAGCTCGTCATAAAGTGTCATGATCATTTCTCCTTTACTTTTTATAATATATCAATGTCATTTTATGATTGATCTCTTCCGTCTCTCCAGTTGGGCGGTAGCCCACCTTTTCATACAGATGGCAGTTCCCCTTTTCTTGCAGGATCGTATCCAGTGCCCAGTTTTCGCCCCCGTACAGCCCCTCTGCCAGCTTGATCGCCTGCTGAGCGATTCCCTGATTGCGGTATTCCGGCAGAACAAACAGCGGAGAAATTCGTTTGCTTTCATTCTCTCGAGCAACGATTCGAATACCTCCAACTGGCTCTTCTCCCCATTTGATCCAGTAAAAGAAGGAGTCCGCCTGTGACACCTTTTCCAGCACGCGTTCCAGCGTTTCACAGGCCGGATTGGTCTCCCTGTCCTGATACCTTGCCAAGAGCTCCGAAAAAGCCAGCCGCTGCATACGCCAAAGCTGTTCCGCATCTTCCTGTAGAACCCTTTCCAACTGTATTTTGCCCTTCATCAAAATCACCCCCTGTCCCTTTGGGACAGAGGGCGAAAGCTCGCGGTACCACCTCTGTTTTGCCGCCTTCTCACAAAAACGGCCTCGGGGGGTCCCCAGCAGGACCCCGGCGCTGTACCGGGCGCACCCGTCCGGCCCTACTGGGGGAAATCCCGTTCAGGCGGCCGCTCCGAGGGGTATTCGCCGCCGTTCCCTCTCCCCCTTCCACCAAACCGGGGGCTCTCTGGGCAGGAAAACGGCGGTTACTAAGCCTCATCCACGCATTGACAGGATGATATCACACTGCGCACACTTTGTCAAATCATTTTATTCCGGCAGCAGGCCGAAATGCCGCAGGGCCTTGGCAATGCCCCCATTTTCCACCGTGTCGGTGACATAGTGGGCCATGGCCTTGATGCGCTCCGAGCCGTTGCCCATGGCCACGCTGACGCCGGCCAGCTCCAGCATCCCTGCGTCGTTGTCCCCGTCGCCAAAGGCCATGACCTCCTCCCGGGCCAGGCCGTACCGCTCCATGGCCGCCCGGACGCCCACCCCCTTGCCGCCGTCCCGGGGCACGATGTCGATGCCCTCGCTGTGCCAGCGGGTGCGCACGCAGTGGGGCATGGCGGCCAGAAACAGCTCCTCCTCCTCCGGGGTGACCAGGGGGACGAACTGGTACACCTTCCCCTCCAGCAGCCACGCCGGGTCCCGCACCGGGTAGAGCTGGGTGTGCAGGAATTCGTACACCTCCCGCACCCGGTCGTTGATCTGGGTGAGATAGCTCTCCCCGCTGCCCTCCATCAGGGCGGGGAGCTGCGGGTTGGCCTTGAGCACCTCATAGGCCCCCCGCAGGTCCTCCAGGCAGATGGGGGCGTCCCGGTAGGCCGTGCCGTCCGCGTCGCAGCAGTACTGGCCGTTGAGGGTCACATAGCCGTCAAACTCCACCCCCCGGAGCATCCCGGTGTTCTCCAGGTCCTGCAGGGCCCGGCCCGTGCTGATCATTATTTTGATCCCCCGCTCCCGCAGGGCGGGCAGGTCGGCCAGCAGCTGGTCGGGCAGAAACTTTTGCGCAAAGGAGACCAGCGTCCCATCTACATCGAAAAATATGGCTTTGATCATGGTTTCTTTTTTGCTCCCGTCTTGTATTGTTCCGCCGTGGCCAGCAGCTCCTCCGCCCCCTCCAGCATTACCGCGGTGGCCTGGCCGCCGCTGAGGCGGGCCAGCTCCTCCCGGCGCTGGGGGCGGTCCAGCCGCTCCACCCGGGTAAAGGTGCGCCCATCCGCCTCCCCCTTCTCCACGGAGAAGTGGACGTCCCCCATGGCGGCGATCTGGGGCAGGTGGGTGACGCACAGCACCTGCCGCCCCCGGGACACCTGGAACAGCTTTTGGGCCACCTTCACCGCCGCCCGGCCGGACACACCGGTGTCCACCTCGTCAAAGATGAGGGTGGCCACCTGCTCCGTCTCCGCCAGCACGTTTTTCAGCGCCAGCATGATCCGGGACAGCTCGCCGCCGGAGGCAATCTTGTTGATGGGCTTCAGCGCCTCCCCCAGGTTGGCGGACATGAGAAAACGCACCGTGTCCATGCCGGTGGCGTCCATGCCGTCGGGGGCGTCCTTGGGGGCGAACTCCACCTGGAAGCGGACCTTGGGCATGTCCAGCTGCTTCAGCTCCGACTGTATGCGTTTGGCCAGCTCCTCCGCCCCGCGGCGGCGGCGGGCGGACAGCTGCTCCCCCAGCTTCACCGCCTGGGCCAGCGCCTTGCCCACCTCTTTCTCCAGCCGGGCGGCGCGCTCCTCGGAGAACTGGATGGCGTCCAGCTCCTCCCGGCACCTGTCCAGGTAGGCCAGCATCTCCGCCACCGTGCCGCCGTACTTTTTCTTCAGCCGGTACAGCCGGTCCAGCCGCTCCTCAATCTCATCCAGCTCCCCGGGGTAGAAGTCCAGCGTGCCCCGCAGGTCCCGGACCAGCTCCGCCAGATCGTCGGCGTCGCAGCGCAGCTGCCCCGCCTTCTCCGACAGCGCCTGGAGCTCGCCGCTGTACCGCCCCCCCTGGGCCAGGCGGTTCTCCGCCTCCATCAGCAGGGACACCGCCCCCTCGCCGTCCTCCCCGCCGGTGAGGGCCTGCCAGGCCCCGTCCACCGCGTCGGTGAGCCGCTCGGCGTTGTGCAGCACCTCCCGGCGCTGGCTGAGCTCCTCGTCCTCCCCCTGCCTCAGCTGGGCGCCCTCCAGCTCCTCGATCTGGTAGGTCAGGGTGTCCATCCGCCGGGCCTTCTCCCCCTCGTCCATCTGGAGCTGCTCCTGCTCCCGGCGCAGGTCCCGGACCTGGGCGTAGGCCACGGCAAAGGCGGACAGGCTCTCCCCCGTACCCGCAAAGCTGTCCAGATAGCCCAGATGGCACTCCTCGTCCAGCAGCTGCTGGCCGTCGTGCTGGCCGTGGACGTTCACCAGCTGCTGGCCCAGCTCCCGCAGCTGGGTGACCAGCAGGGGCCGGCCGTTCACCCGGCAGGCGTTCTTGCCGTCGGCCTGGATGGACCGCTCAATAAGCAGCTCCCCGTTCTCGTCGGGGCCGGTGCCCTGCTCCTGGAACCAGGGCAGGGGGGGCAGGTCCCGGAACAGGGCGGACACCCGGGCGGTCTTGGCCCCGGTGCGGATCAGGTCCCGGCTGGTGCGCTCCCCCATGATGGCCCCGATGGAGTCGATGACAATGGATTTGCCCGCGCCGGTCTCACCGGTGAGAACGTTGAACCCCTGGTCAAAGGTGATGTCCGCCTGGGAGATCACCGCGATGTTCTCGATGTGCAGCAAGCTGAGCATACTCCCTCACCCCTCCAGCATGGATTCAATCTCCCGGGCCAGCTCCTCCGCCACCTGGCCGGTGCGCATGATGAGGATGACGGTGTCATCCCCCGCCAGCGAGCCCACCAGCCCCTCCAGCGCCATGCCGTCCAGCGCCGCTCCGGCGGCCGGGGCCAGACCGGGCATGGTCTTGACCACCACGATGTTCTGGGCCACGTCGCAGGAGGTGACCCCCTCCTTGAAAATGTTCTGGAGCCTGCCCTCCAGCGCCCGCCGGGCGGGCCGGGCGGCAGACACCACATAGCGGTAGCTGCCCCCCGCCCCCGGCTGCTTGACCAGGTTCAGCTCCTTGATGTCCCGGGAAATGGTGGCCTGGGTGGCCCGGATGCCGCACCTGCGCAGATGGTCCAGCATCTGCTCCTGGGTCTCGATGTCCCCCTCGCCGATGATGCGCAGAATCTCCGATTGTCGTTTGGCCTTCAAGTCGTTCACGCCTTTCCCAGCTTTTGATTGATCCGCTCGTAGAAGCTCCGGCCGGTGAGCTTCACCATCTGGGTGGTCCTCCGGGAGCGGCGGCACTCCACCCAGTCTCCCGGCCCCACCCGGAAGGCCCGGCCCCCGTCCACCGACAGGTAGGCGGTCTTTTTGCTCCCCGGCGCCAGACGCACCCCCACCGCCCGGCCGGCCCCCAGCACAAAGGGCTTGGCGTGAAGGGAGTGGGCGCAGATGGGGGCGATGATGATGTTCTCCGCCGTGGGCTCCACAATGGGCCCCCCCGCCGCCATGGAGTAGGCGGTGGAGCCGGTGGGGGTGGCCACCACCACCCCGTCCCCGGAGAAGGAGGAGATGGTCACCCGGTCCCCCGTCACCTCCAGGTCCAGCACCCGGGCCACCGCCCCCTTGGTGAGCACCGCGTCGTTGAGGGCATGCTGCTCGAACACGCACCGGCCCTCCCGGCGGACGGACACGTCCAGCATCATCCGCCGCTCGATGCCGAACTTCCCGCTGGCCAGCCGGGACAGCAAAGACAGCTCCCCATGCTCCAGCTCCGCCATGAAACCGATGCTCCCCAGGTTCACCCCCAGCACAGGGATGTTCCGGGCGTTGGCCTCGTGGGCCGCGTGGAGGATGGTGCCGTCCCCGCCGAAGCACACCAGCACATCCGCCCCCTCCAGCTCCCGGTCCAGCCGGCCCAGCCCCACCCCGGCGGGCAGGTCCAGCCGGCTGGGGGGCTCCACGTCAAAGGGCAGGCAGATGGCGGTGGCCGCCCCGGCGTTCTCCAAAATGCGCTGGGCGGACTGGGCCGCCCGCAGGCCCCGATCCCGGTAGGGGTTGGGGCACAGTACGATTTTCATGGTCCCTCACCCCTCCAGCGCCTGGTGGGAGCGCTCCACCAGCTCGTCCAGGCCGCCGCCGAACCGCTCCCCGGCCCCCGCGCGCAGAAAGCCCAGGTATTCAATGTTCCCCTCCGGCCCCCGGATGGGGGAGAAGTCCAGCCCCAGCACAGAGAAATCCGCCTGCTCCGCGTGGCCCAGAAAGTGCTCCAGCACCTCCCTATGCACCAGCCGGTCCCGGACCACCCCCTTTTTGCCCACCTTGTCCCGCCCCGCCTCAAACTGGGGCTTCACCAGGGCGGCGACCTCCCCTCCCGGGGCCATCAGGGGCCGCAGGGCGGGCAGGATCAGCCCCAGGGAGATGAAGGACACGTCGATGGAGGCGAACTCCAGGGGCTCGGGGATCTGCTCTGTTGTGAGATAGCGGGCGTTGGTGCGCTCCAGGCACACCACCCGGGGGTCGTTTCGGATGGACCAGGCCAGCTGGCCATAGCCCACGTCCACAGCGTACACCCGCCTCGCGCCGTTTTGCAGCATGCAGTCGGTGAAGCCGCCGGTGGAAGCCCCGATGTCGGCGGCGGTCTTGCCCGTCAGCGAAATGGGAAAGCAGCTCATGGCCTTCTCCAGCTTCAGCCCGCCCCGGCTGACGTAGCGCAGCCCGCCCCGGACCTCCAGGGGGGCCTCCTCCTCCAGGGTGAAGCCGGGCTTGTCGCAGCGCCGCTCCCCGGTGTACACCTGGCCCGCCATGATCAGGGCCTGGGCCTTCTGCCGGCTGTCCGCCAGCCCCCGCTCCGTCAGCAGCAGGTCCACACGCTTTTTAGCCACGGTCCATCACCTCCAACGCACGGCGGCAGATGGAAGCGCCGTCGATGCCGCACAGCTGGCGCAGCTCGGCCACCGTGCCCTGCCGCACAAACCGGTCCCCCAGGTTCACCAGGGCCAGCTTCACCCCGGAGACCCCCCGCAGAGCCAGCTCGGCGGCCACCCGCCGGCCCACACAGCCCGCGTCCACGCACTCCTCCGCCACCACCAGCCGCCCGGTTTTCCGGGCGCAGGCGGCCACGGCGTCCACATCCAGGGGGGAGATGCTGTTGAGCTTCACCACCTGGGCGGACACCCCCTTTTCCTCCAGCAGCCGCGCCGCCGCCAGCGCCTCGTTGACCATGGTCCCATAGGCGGCGACGGTCACGTCTGTGCCGGGGCGGATGACGCTGGCCCCCTCCACGCCGCACAGGGCGCGAAACTCCCCCTCGCCCCCCTTGGGATACCGCACCGCCACCGGGCCGCGCACCTTCTCCACCGCGTAGCGCAGCATGGCGCGCAGCTCCTCAAAGCTGGCGGGGCAGTAGATCCTCATCCCGGGCACCGAGCTGAGGTAGGCCGGGTCGAACACGCCGTGGTGGGTCTCCCCGTCCTCGCCGGACAGCCCCGCCCGGTCCACGCCCAGCACCACGTGGAGCCCCTGGATGGCCACGTCGTGTATGAGCATGTCGTAGGCCCGCTGCAAAAAGGTGGAGTAGATGGCCGCCACCGGGACGGCCCGCTGCTTGGCCATCCCCGCCGCCATGGCCACGGCGTGGCCCTCGGCGATGCCCACGTCAAAAAACCGCTCCGGGAACTGCCTGGCAAAGTTCACCAGCCCCGTGCCGTCGGGCATGGCGGCGGTGACGGCGCACAGGTCCTCCCGCTCCCGAGCCAGCTGGCACAGGGTGTCCCCAAACACGGAGGAGAAGCTCTCCCCCCCGGCGCTCAGCGGCGCGCCGTCCTCCACCCGGAAGGGCCCCACCCCGTGGAAGCGGTTGGGCTCCCGCTCCGCGGGCAGGTACCCCTTCCCCTTCACCGTTTTGATGTGGAGCAGCACCGGGCTGTTCAGCTCCTTGGCGTACCGCAGCAGCCGGGTGAGGTAGTTCACGTCGTGGCCGTCCACCGGGCCCAGGTAAGTAAAGCCCATGTCCTCGAACATGCTGCAATGGAGGACGGCGTTTTTCACCGCCTGCTTGGCCCGGTGGGTGAAGCGGTACAGCCCGCGGCCCACGGCGGTGGCCCCGGTGATCCGCTTGTACACCTTTTTGAATTGCAGGTACTGGGGCTTCAGCCGCTGCTGGGCCAGGTGCCGGGCCATGCCGCCCACGTTTTTGGTGATGGACATCCCGTTGTCGTTGAGGATGACCACCAGCTGCTCCCCGCTCTGCCCCGCGTCGGACAGCCCCTCGTAGGCCAGCCCGCCGGTCATGGCCCCGTCCCCCAGCATGGCGAGGACGCAGTAGTTCTCCCGGCTGACGCTGCGGGCCCGGGCCATGCCCAGCGCCACCGACACCGCGTTGGAGGCGTGGCCCGCGATGAAGGCGTCCGCCCGGTGCTCCCGGGGCTTGGGGAAGCCGGACAGCCCCCCCAGCTTCCGCAGGGTGTCCATCTGGCCCCCCCGCCCGGTCAAGATCTTGTGGGCGTAGCACTGGTGGCCCACGTCGAACACCAGCCGGTCGGTCTCCAGGTCGAACACCCGGTGGACGGCCACCGTGGCCTCCACCACCCCCAGGCTGGAGGCCAGGTGGCCCCCGGTGCGGGAAACGCTGTCGATGATCTGCTCCCGCAGCCGGTCGCACAGCAGCTTCGCCTGGAGGTCGGTGAGGGTATTCATCTGCTCCGGGCCCATAGCCGCACTTCCTTTCCGGGTCAAAATACGATCAGGCTGCCCGCCAGGCCCACCAGCGAGCCCAGAACCGCGCCCACCGCCACCTGGAGGGGGGTGTGGCCGATGAGCTCCTTGAAGTCCCGCTCGAAGTTCTCCGGCTTGAACTCCTCCCAGTTGTGGATGATATAGTTGAGCACCTTGGCCTGCTCTCCCGTCTCCCGGCGGACGTGGGCCGCGTCATACATGACGATGAAGGCCAGCACCGCCGCGATTGCAAACACCGAAGAGTCGAACCCCACCCTCATGCCGCAGGCAATGGCGGCGGCGCACACCAGCGCCGAGTGGGAGCTGGGCATACCCCCCCCCGTGGTGAGGTAGGTGATGTCGAACTTTCGATAGACCGCGGTGGCAATCAGCAGCTTCAGCACCTGGGCGATGGCCCAGGCGGCGATGGCAATCAACAAAATCGGGATCATCCCACATCTCTCCTTGATCGTATGGTCTTTTTTGCGGCCTGCTTCCGCGTGCGCCCGGGCGGCGGTCGCCCCTGGCCCGGGACCTTTGGTGAAGCCTGGCCTATCAGCTTTTCCGCTGTGCCAGGGAATCGGCCAGGGCGCACAGGAACTCCGGCCGCTCAAAGGCCCCCCGCACGCTCTCCTTGGCCTTCTCCGTCAGCTGGCCCACCAGCTCCCGGCACCACGCCAAACCGTATTGGGCGGCGTAGGTGCGCTTGCCGTTCTGGGCGTCGGAGCCGATGGGCTTGCCCAGCTCCTCCTCGGTGGACTCCACATCCAGCATATCGTCCCGGATCTGGAAGGCCATTCCCAGGTGGGCGGCGTACCGCTCCGCCGCCGCCCGCTGCTCCGGCGACGGCTCCACCGGGGATGCCGTCAGCCCCAGCAGGCACGCCGCCTCCAGCAGGGCCCCGGTCTTCCAGGCGTCGATCTGCTCCAGGCCATAGCCGTCCGGCGGCTCCTGTCCCTCCCACCTGATGTCCAGATACTGTCCGCCGCACATCCCGTTTTGTCCCGCCGCCCGGGCCAGAATGGCGCAGGCCCTGCCGTTGGCGGCGGGGGCGGTCCGCTTCGACGCCGCCAGCCGCTCGAAGGCGGCGGCCTGGAGGGCGTCCCCCGCCAGCAGGGCCAGCCACTCGCCGTACTTCACATGGCAGGTGGGCTTACCCCGGCGCAGCCCATCGTTATCCATGCAGGGCAGGTCGTCGTGGATGAGGGAGTATGTGTGGAGCATCTCCACGCCGCAGGCGTAGTCCAGGGCGGGCTCCATCTCCCCGCACAGCGCCTGGCAGAACTTCAGCGCCAGCACCGGCCGCACCCGCTTGCCTCCGGCCAGCAGGCTGTACCGCATGGCCTCCAGCAGCTCCCGGTGGGGGCCGTCCAGGGCGCCGGCAAAGGCGTTTTGCAGCTCTCCCTCCGCCAGGGCCTGGGCCTGGCGGTATTCCCGCTCAAAGTCCATCGGTCTGCGCCCCCTCAAAGGGGACCTCGCTGCCGTCGGCCAGCAGCAGCTCCACCTTCTGCTCCGCCTGGTCCAGCAGCTTCTCACAGGCGCCGGCCAGCTTCGCCCCCTCCTCAAACAGCTTGAGGGACTCGTCCAGGCCGCAGTCGCCCCGCTCCAGCTGGGCCACCACCGCCTCCAGCCGGCCCATGGCCTCCTCAAAGGACTGCTGCTTTTTCACCGCCATGTCCTCTCCTCCTTCTCCTCAACAATACAGTTCAGCACGCCGTCGGACACCAGCACGTCCAGCCGGTCCCCCCGCTCCGCCTGGGCGGCGGAGGACACCACGTTCTCCCCCTTCCGGGCGATGGCGTAGCCCCGGCCCAGCACCTTCAGCGGGCTCATGGCGTCCAGCCCCGCCGCCAGGCGGCCCAGCCGCCCCCGCCGGGCGGTCAGCCGGGCCCCCATCGCCAGGGGCAGCCGCCCTCGCTGGGTGGAGAGGGCCCGCTTGCCCCCCTCCACCTCCCCCCGGAGGGCCAGAGCCATCCGGCGGCGCAGGGCGTCCAGGGCCATGCGCCGGTCCTGGATGGGGGCCTTGGCCTGCTTCATCGCGGGGCTGTTCTTCATCCGCTCCAGCTCCCGCCGGGCCCCCTCCAGCCTGCTCCGGAGGGCCCGGGCCAGCCGGCGGTCCAGCTGGGCCAGCCGCCCCCGCTCCTCCCCCTGGTCGGGGACGGCCAGCTCCCCCGCGTTGGACGGGGTGGCGGCCCGCAGGTCCGCCGCATAGTCGGCGATGGTCACGTCCGGCTCATGTCCCACGGCGGAGATCACCGGGATATTGGACAGATAGATGGCCCGGGCCACCACCTCCTCGTTGAAGGCCCACAGGTCCTCCCTGGAGCCGCCCCCCCGGCCTGCGATGATCAAGTCGATGTCCGCCCGGTTGTTCAGCCGGTGGATGGCGGCGGCGATCTCCCCCGCCGCCTCCGTCCCCTGCACCCGCACGGGGGCGATCAAAACCTCCGCCAAGGGCCACCGGGCCCCCAGCACCCGCAGCATATCCCGCACCGCCGCCCCCGCGGGCGAGGTGACCAGGGCGATCTTTTTGGGGTATCCGGGCAGCGGCGTCTTGTGACCGGGGTCAAACAGGCCCTCCTCCTCCAGCCGGCGGCGCAGCCGCTCGAAGGCGGCGTCCAGCGCCCCCCGGCCGTCCTGGAGCAGCTCGCTGCAATACAGCTGATACTGCCCGTCCCGGGGGAACACCGAGATCCGGCCAAAGGCCACCACCTCCATCCCGTTGGCCGGGCGGAAGCGCAGCCGCGCCGCCTCCCCCCGGAACATGACGCACCGCAGGGCGCCCTGGGCGTCCTTCAGGGAGAAGTAGTGGTGGCCGGAGGGATAGCATTTATAGTTGGAGATCTCCCCCCGCACCAGAAGGCCGGTGAGCAGCGGGTCGCCGTCCATCAGCGACTTCACATAGCCGTTGACCTCAGATACAGTATAGACAGGAACGTTTGCGGTATTCACCCCTTCACCCCCCGCTCCAGCGCCCGGTGGGCCAGAATGGCCACCCCAAGGGCGTTGTCCGTGGCGTACTGGGGCAGGGCGAACACCGCGCCGCACTCCCGCTCCATGGCGGCGCGGATCTGCCGGTTGGAGGCCACCCCGCCGGAGCACAGCAGCGGCAGGCCGGGGTACCGGCGCCGGGCCTCCCGGGTGGCCCGCAGCAGCACGCCCCGGATGGTGTCGATGGTGAAGCGGGCGATGTCGGCGGGCGCTTTTCCCGCCGCCAGCAGCCCCTTCACCTGGTTCTCCATGCCGGACAGGGAGAAGGTCAGGCCGTTCAGCTTCACCGGATATTCCATGGGGGCCTCCGCCCGGCCATACAGCTCGTCCAGCGCCTTCCCCGCCGGGAAGGGCAGGCCCAGCAGCACCCCGGCCCGGTCAATGAGCTGACCCGCGGCGATGTCGCTGGTGCCGCCCACAATCTCCGCCCGGACGGTGTGGCCCTCCGGCTCCACCCGGAGCAGCTCCGTGGTGCCGCCGGACAGGTGCCAGGCCAGGTGGGGCCTGTCCAGCAGGTCCTCCCGCCCCGCCGACCAGGCCGCGGCGGCCACGTGGCCCTGCTGGTGGGAGCAGGGGTAAAACGGGACCCCCAGCGCCGCGGCCAGGGCCCGGCCCTCCCCCTCCCCCACCAGGAAGCAGGGCATGTAGGACCCCTCCACCTCCCGGGGCCGGGTGGAGGCCCCCACGGCGGAAAGCTCTCCCAGCGCCCCGGCGGCCCGCAGCTCCTCCACCATCTGGTGCAGCCGCTTCACGTGCTGAAACAGCGCGTCGCTCTGGCGAAGGCCCAGGGCCCCCTGGGGCACGGTGAGCAGCCTGCCCCGGTTCTCCGCCGTCCCGCCGCCGAACACGGCGGCGGAGGTGGTATAGTTGCTGGTGTCAAAGCCCAGGCACTGTCCGCTCATGCCCCTCACTCCTGCTCCGGCAGCTCGGCGCGTACAAAGGAGCCCAGAATGCCGTTGATAAACTTCACCAGATCGTCCTCCAGATACCGCTTGGCAATCTCCACCGCCTCGTTGATGGCCACCTTGTTGGGGATCTCCGGCATATACAGGATCTCATACATGGTCACCCGCATGATGGCCGAGGCCACCCGGTCAATCCGGGAGAATTTCCAGCCCTTGGCATACTTGGCGATGTAGCCGTCCAGCTCCGCGCCGTGGCCGCCCACCCCCCGCACCAGCCTGGTGATATAGCTCAGCTCCCCCTCCTGGGGGAATTCCGCGTACATGGGCTCGTCCGAGGCCCGCTGGGCGAAGGACTCGGGCGTGAGCTCCCGCTCCAGGAGCTCTTCGGCCCGTTCGGCGGAAAAGGCCAGCTCAAAAGCAAAATGGACGGCGATCTCCCGGGCGGTACTTCTGTTCATGGGAACTCCTCCTCTTCCGGCGGAAGGCCGCCGGTCCCCTGTCTTGCTGGGCACAAAATCCCATTTTGAATATACGCCGTATTATACACGAAACCGAAAAAAAAAGAAACCCCTTTTCTGAAAAAAGCGGCGTCCGGACATGCGCAGAGCCGGGCCTGCGGCCCGGCTCTTGAAAACACGATTTTGGAACCTGTATTCACAGCCTCAAACCACCGGCTGCGGGGTCTGCCTGGTCTGTGAACACAGGCTCTTACTTCTGGAAGGTCACGCCCACCACGGACACGTTGACCTGGGCCACCTCCAGCCCGCTGGTATTCTCCACCGCGCTGAACACTGCGTCCTGCACCGCCCGGGCCACGTCGGTGACCACATAGCCGTACCGCACCAGGACGGACAGCTCCACGCTCACCCGCTCGTCCTCCACCCACAGGCGGACGCCCCGGGTCAGCGCCTTGCGGCTGGCGGGGTCGGTCAGGTCCCGGCCCACTCCGTTGCCCAGGCAGCTGACGCCCTCCACATCCACCGCGGCGGCGGCGGCGATGACGGCCAGCACCTCCTCGGAAATACTGACGCTGCCCAGCTCGCCCTCATGGGAGATATATTCCTTGCCGTCGGCCATTGCGCCTCACGCTCCTTTACCAATGCTGAGGCTATTATATCACCCTGTCCCCAAAATTACAATCCCAATTTTCCGCACGGCTGCGTGCCTCTCTGTCCACTGCGCGGGCCCTGCTTTCTGCTCATGCAGAAAGCAGGCAAAGACACGCCTCAGCGGAAGATCCGCCCCGGGGCGCAAACCGAATACATCCCCGCCGTAAAAACCTATCCCTCAGGCGCGGTGTGCGGACCCGACCCACGGGGCCAGCCTGACCACGGGCGGCAGCCTAATAGGGGCCCCCGCATCCCGGCACCCTCGCGCCGGGAGGGTCACCACTCACGCCCCGTAAATTGCTCCCCTGGGGTACATAGGGGCCGAGGCCCCTATGCTCACTCTTTGCCTACTTTCTCTTGCGCGAGAGAAAGTAGGCCGCCGGAGGCCGCCCCCGGAAAGGAGCGCTTCCTTGTCACGCTGCGAAGCGGCCAGGACGCTCGGGCGCTTTCGCTGCGACTCAGGCAAAACCCAGTCCCACTGTGTGGGCCTTGGGCTTTTGCCCTCGCTCCGCTCCAAGCGCCCTCGCTGTCCGCTTCTCCGCGCTTCTTCTTACGGTTCCGTCTCAATCACCTTGATCTTATCCGCCGCCAGGCCGGTCTCCTCCTTGACAATCTCCATGATCTTGGTCACGTCGCTCTGGCTCAGCCCGTTTTCCGTGGAGGACACCACCACGCTGGCGCTGTTGTCGTTGATGAAGCACACGCAGTCCCCGTAGCCCTTGGCGGTGACCAGATTTTCCACCTGGGCCTCCGACATGGTGAGGGAGGCCATGGCCTGAATGGAGGCGTTGGCCTCGTCGATGACGCTCTGCTGTGCGCCGGCGTCCGCCGCCGCCTGCTGCAGCAGCTGGAGGGCGCTGTCCCGGGCCTGCTGCCGGTTGAGCCGGGCGGAGGCGAAATAGCCGGTGGACGTGCCGGCGCCGCTGGGCGCGGCACTGGGATCGGCGCTGGGGCCGGCGGAGGGAGAGGCGCTGGCCTGGCCGCCCTGCTTGTCGTCCTTGCCGTTTACCAGGGCGGCCTGGCCCAGCAGTTTGCCGCCCCCCTCGCCGTCCGTTGTCCCGTTGTTCGCCGCCGTCTCTCTGCCGTAAGACCAGTTGAGGTATACCGCCGCTCCCACAAAGAGCACGATGGCCACCACGACCGCGTTTCGTTTCCACACACTCATGATCCTGTCCTCCCAAAATTCAATGTTCAGAAGCTGTACCAATAGCCGGGCATCCCTCGGCCATACAGATTCCCTGGGGCCTCACCCCCGCGTCATCACACCTTGCCAGTCCATGGCGCCCGGTCACCGCGGCTCGCCGCTCCCCTTGCAGACCGTGATCCGGTCCGCCCCCAGCCCGGTGAGCGCCGACACCGCCTGGGTGAGCACCAGGCGCACCTCCGCCCGGTCCGCCCCCTGGCTCACCACCAGCGCCCCCTGGAACACCGGATAGCGCTCCAGCCGCACCACCGCCTCCTGGCCCGAGCCGTTGTTCACCACCACCGTGCGCTCCTCCACGCTGTTCCCCCGCTCGGTTACGGAGGTGGTCCGGTCGGCGGCCAGCACCTGCTCCATGCCGCTCTTCACCGTGAGGGTCACCGTCACCCGCCCCGCCCCCTCCACCTGGGAGAGGGTCTGGGACAGCTTTTCCTCCAGCGCGGCCAGGTCGAACTGCTCCTCCTGGCCGGAGGCGCCGCTCTGGGCGGGCTCCTCCTTCCCGGCGGGCCACAGCAGCAGCAAAACCCCCACCGCCAGCACCAGCAGCACGTATTTGTACTTGTCCAGCAGCTTCCACAGCTGTTCCGGCTTCCATTGAACCTTCATGGCAGTATCTCCTCGTAGTGCTGCCGCTGGGCGGGCACGCCCAGCTCCTCCTCCAGCAGGCGCTCCAGCCGCTCCCGCTGCTCCTGCGTCCACGCGCCCCGGGCGGTGACCTCCCAAGGGCAGGGCACGCCGTCCTCGTCATATCCGTAGGTCACCTCCGCCTCGCAGTCCAAGCCGAATTCCTTCGTCTTGTCCACAATATATGCGGCGGTTTCCTCCTCTATGATGGTCAGGTAAAACAAATCCCTGCCCTCCTCCAGCTCCCGCTCATACCGGCCTGCCTCCTCCCGCCAGCTCTGCACCGCCTGCTCCGCCGCGCCGCCGTCCAGCAGTCCGGCCACCGGGCCCGCCGCCGCCAGCACCAGCGCCAGCCCGCCCGCCAGGCGGCACACCCGCTTGGCGCCCCCCTCCGGGGCCAGGGCCTCCGCCAGCGCCAGCACCAGCGCCGCGGCGGTCACGCTCAGCAGCCATTGGCGCACCGCCTCCATCATACCGCCGTCACCGACACGCAGGACACCAGCGTGATGAGCAGCAGCAGGCAGCAGGCCCCCGTCATCCCCAGCACCAGCCCAAAGGCGGAGCTGAGCCGGTCCACCAGGGCGCAGGCCGCGCCGCCCCCCAGGGCGGAGGCCAGGGCCGCCGCCAGCTTGTAGGCCAGGTAGTGCACCGCCAGGCGCAGCAGGGGCAGCAGGCAGATGCCCAGCAGGGTGACCATGCCGAACACCCCCACCGTCCCCCGCAGCACCCCCGCCGAGGCCAGCACCGTCTCCGCGGCCTCGGACAGGATGCCCCCCACCACCGGGATGGCCCCGGAAATGGCCAGCTTGGCCGCCTTCACCGCCGCCGCGTCCGCCGTCCCCGCCACCACGCCGCTGGCGGTGAGGTAGCCCACAAAGGCGGTCATCACCACTGTAATCAGGGATGTCACCGTCCACTTCAGCAGATCCGCCATTCGCTTCAGCTCCTCCCTCCCCAGGGCCGCCTGGGCCACCGAGGCGGCGATATATCCATACAAAAGGGGCACCAGCAGGCCGTTGATGAGGCTGATGAGCAGGTCGGAGAACAGGGCCGCCGCCAGCTGCCGGGCCGCCGCCCCGGTGACCGCCCCCGTGGCCGCCGTCACCGCCGCCACCGTGGGCAGCAGCACGTTGGCAAAAGAGCTCATCCGGGCAATGGCCCCTGTGCCCAGCCCCAGCAGGGAGTTCACGTCCGCCACCGCCACCGCCGTCACCGCCAGCGTCCCCGCCAGGGCCGCCGCCCGGGCCTCGCCCCGGCCCACTGTGTCCGCCAGGGCGCAGAACAGCACAATCACCAGCAGCAGCGCCCCGGACCGGGCCGCGGTGCGCACCGCGCCGCCCAGCTCCCGGGTGCCCGTGTCCAGCAGGCCCTCCAGCCCCTCGTCCAGGCTGATCCCGTACTGGGCCGTGCCGCCGTTCTCCTCCGCCGCGCGCTGGAGCTCGTCCACCTCCAGCAGCAGCTCCTGCCGCTCCACCGCCTCCTGCCCGGTGAGGGCCCAGGCGGGGAGGAGCAGCCCGGGCAGAAGCAGCAGCGCCAGCGCCGCGCCCCATCCTTTTCCCATGCGCTCCCCTCCCCTACAGCAGCCCGCTCAGCACGTCCAGCACCGCCCCCATCAGGGGCAGCACCGCGGCCAGGGACAGGGCCGTCCCCGCCAGCTCCACCGCCGAGGCCAGCCCCCCCTCCTTGGCGTCCTTGCAGAAGTCCGCCGCCAGCCGGGTGACGATGGCGATGCCCGCCGTCTTGATCACCGGCTCCACCACCTGGGGGGACAGGCCCCCGGCCTGGGCCAGCTTGTCCGCCAGCTCCATCACCGCCCGCAGCGCCCCGGAGCAGTACAGCACCAGCAGGGCGCAGGCCCCAGCCCCCAGCACCAGGGCGATCTCCGGCGACTGGCGGCGCACCACCACGGCGCACAGCGCCGCCGCCACCGCCGCCGCCGCCACCTTGACCACGCCGCTCACAGCCCGAACAGGTCCTTCACCAGGGTGAACAGATCGTTGATCTGCTGCACCACAATCATCAGCACCACCACCAGGGCCACCAGGGTGGTCATGGTGGCCATCTCGTCCCGCCCCGACCGGGTGAGCACCTGGTTGAGCACCGACACCAGAATGCCGATGGCGGCAATTTTAAAAATCAGGTCCACGTCCATCATCCGTCCTCCTATGTAATCAGTCAGCGCCCTCTGGCGCCGCCCCCAGGCCGGGCGGCCTCAGAGCAGGGTGATCGCCGCCAGCAGCCCCGCCGTCACCCCCAGCACGGCGTACACCCGGCCCAGCCGGCGGCGGTCGTCCTCCGCCTCCTCCTGGAGCCGCCGCAGCCCCGCCGCCGTCCGGTCCAGGGCCTGGAGCTGGCTGTCGCTGTCGTACCGGCCCAGCACCGGGCCCAGCCGGGCCAGCGCCGCCCGGTCCCCCTCTCTCAGCCGCAGGGCGCCGTCCTCCAGCCCCTCCTGCCACACCTGCTGAAACACGCGGCCCTCCAGCCGCCCCGCCCCTCCGGCGCACTGGGCGAAAAAGGCGGCGGCGGGCCCCCGGACACAGCGGGCGGCCAGCTCCAGCGCCTCGGGCAGCGGGGCCAGCCTCCACCCCAGCTCCCGCCGGAGCACGTCCAGCCCCGCCGCCAGCTCCCCCAGGTCCCGTACCCTGCCGCCCAGGCGGGCCGCCCCGCCCAGGCCCAGGGCCGCGCACCCCGCCGTCACCAGCGCGGCGCCGATCAGCCGCCTCACGGCAGCGCCTCGGCGCGGGCGGTCCGCTCCGCCCCCCGGCGCTCCAGCACCACCAGCCGGCGGAACACCCCCGCCTCCAGCAGGGCGCGGTACACCGGGCGGCGCTCCAGGTCCTCCCGCCCCCGCCCGTGGGCGGTGGCCGCCAGGGCCACGCCGCACCCCGCCGCCTCCACCGCCGCCTGGACGTCCCCGGGGCGGGTGATCTCGTCCACCGCCGCCGCCTGGGGATTCATCCCCCGGATGAGGATGGACAGCCCCTCCCCCTTGGCGCAGCCGTCCAGCACGTCGGTGTGCCGGCCCACATAGAGCTGGGGCTCCCCCCGCCACAGCGCGGCGATCTCCCCCCGCTCGTCCGCCACGGCCACCCGGAGGGGGGGGCCCGCCGCCCCGTCGGACAGGGCCCGCACCAGGTCCCGGAGGAGGGTGGTTTTGCCCACCCCCGGCGGGGCCAGAATCAGGGTGCTCAAAAACCGCCCCTCCTCCATCAGGCTGGGGAGGAGCCGCTCCGCCGGGCCCTCCACCGGCCGGGCCACCCGGATGGCCAGGGAGGACAGCTCCCGCAGGGCGGCGATCTCTCCGTCCCGGTTCACCACCGTGCCGCACAGCCCCACCCGGTGCCCTCCCCGGAGGGTGACAAAGCCCTGCCGCACCTTGTCCAGCGCGGTGTGGGCGCTGGCCTGAGTGGCGTTCTCCACCACCCGGCGCAGCTCCTCCTCCCCCACGGGGGGCGTGTCCACCTCCACCTCCCCCTGCGGCAGCAGCGCCGTCATGGGGAAGCCCCGGCGGAGGCGGAGCTCCTCCAGCTCGTCCAGCCTGTCCTCCCCCAGGGCCCCAAGGCCCGCCAGCAGCCGGGCGGGCAGCACCGCCGCCGCCTGCCTCCATGGCTTTCTCTCGTCCACATCCCTCACCTGCCCTGATTGGTTGTCCCATTCTTATGAGGGCACGTCCCACGATATTCCAGCCCGGCGAAAATTTCGGGCCCGGCGGGGGTGGAGAGGGCCCCGCACCCTCCCCGCCCCGCCGGGCCGGTTCCGATTTTCTCCATCAAAAAAAGCTGTCCCAGCCGCCGCGGCGGCTGGGACAGCCTTCTGTTCATTTAGAAGCTGTACCAATAGACCTCAGCACGCATCCTTGCGGCCCAAATTGCTGCCAGGCTGCGCCAAGGAAGGACTGATTCAATGCGCCGGCGGCAATTTTTCCTCGCAAGTCTGCGTACTTCGGCTATTGGTACAGCTTCTTACAGCACCGACGTAATCCGCCGGACCGCCTCCCAGGTGGCCTCCGCGTCGCCGAAGGCGGTGACCCGGATGTAGCCCTCTCCGCTGGGGCCGAAGCCCGCGCCGGGGGTGGTGACCACGCAGGCCTGCTTCAGCAGCAGGTCGAAAAAGTCCCAAGAGGGGGTATTGTTGGGGGTGCGCACCCACAGGTAGGGGGCATTCACCCCGCCGTACACCGTCAGCCCCGCGGCGGTGAGCCCCTCCTGGATGACCCGGGCGTTGTTCCGGTAGTAGTCCACGGCGGCCCGGGTCTGGGCCCTCCCCTCGGGGGAGAACACCGCCTCCGCCCCCCGCTGGACCACATAGGGCACGCCGTTGAACTTGGTCCCCTGCCGGCGGCTCCACAGGGCGTTGAGGGACGCTCCCTCCCGCACCAGCTCCTTGGGAATCACCGTATAGGCGCAGCGGGTGCCGGTGAAGCCGGCGCTCTTGGAGAAGGAGCGGAACTCGATGGCGCAGGTCTTGGCCCCCTCCACCTCAAAGATGCTGTGGGGGATGCCCTCCTCGCTGATATACGCCTCATAGGCGGAGTCGAACAGGATCACGCTGCCGTGGGCGTTGGCATAGTCCACCCAGGTTTTGAGCTGGTCACAGGTGGCCGCCGCGCCGGTGGGGTTGTTGGGGGAGCAGATGTAGATCAGGTCGGGGACCCGCTCCCGGGGCAGCTCGGGGAAAAAGCCGTTTTCCGCGGTGCAGGGCAGGTAGACCAGGTTGGTCCACTTCTCCCCGTCGTAGTCCCCCGCCCGGCCCGCCATGGCGTTGGTGTCCACATACACCGGGTACACCGGGTCGCACACCGCCACCACGTTGTCCGCCGAGAAGATGTCGCCGATGCTGCCGCAGTCGCTCTTGGCCCCGTCGGACACAAAGATCTCGTCGTCGGCGATGTCCACCCCCCGCTCCCGGTAGGAATCCCGGATGGCAAAGCGCAGGAAATCGTAGGCGCAGCAGGTCTCCTCACAGTAGCCCCGGAAGGTCTCCTTCACCCCCATCTCCCGGGACGCCTTCACCATGGCGTCCACCACGGCGGGGGCCAGGGGCTGGGTCACGTCGCCGATCCCCAGGCGGATCAGGGGCATGGGCGGATTCTGGGCGGAAAACGCCCGCACCCGCCGGCCGATCTCCGGGAACAGATAGCCTCCAGGCAGCTTGAGAAAATTCTGGTTGATATGGGCCATACAGCCGCGCCTCGCTTTCACTTTATCAGGTTAAATCATTCTACCACAGATGATTTCACCCGGTCAACTGTCAATTTCACCATCAAACACCGTCACGGCAGGTCCGGTCATGAACACTTGGCCGGATTTTTCCTCCCAGCGCACCGCCAGCTCACCGCCGGGAAGCCGGACCACCGCCTCCCGGTCCAGCTTTCCCGCCGCCGCCATGGCGCAGACCGACGCGCAGGCCCCGGTGCCGCAGGCCAGGGTCTCCCCGCTGCCCCGCTCCCACACCCGCAGCTCCAGCCTCCCCCTGTCCAGCACCCGGACGAACTCGGCGTTCACCCGCTGGGGAAAGACGGGGCTGCGCTCCGCCAGCGGGCCCAGGGCGCTCAGATCCAGGCGGGCGGGGTCGTCCGCCTCGATGACCGCGTGGGGGTTGCCCATGGACACGGGGACGGCGGTGTATGGGTCCCCGCCCAGCAGCAGCGCCACCGGCTCCCCCAGCACGGGCGCCCCCATCCCCACCACGGCCCCCTTCACCGCGCCGTTTTCCATCAGCAGGGACAGCTCCCGCTCCCCCGCCCCTGTCTCGATGGTGAGGTGGGCCCGGTCTGTCAGCCCTCTGTCATAGACGTACTTGCCAAAGCAGCGGATGCCGTTGCCGCACATGGCCCCCTCGGAGCCGTCGGCATTGAACATCCGCATTCGGAAGTCCGCCCGCCGGGACGGGCAGACGCAGATCACGCCGTCCCCTCCCACCCCGAGGTGGCGGTCCGACAGGCGGCGGGCCAGCCCAGGCAGGTCGTCCGGTATCCCGTCCATACAATTGAGGAAGATATAGTCGTTCCCCAGGCCGTGCATTTTGGTAAAGCGCATACGCTCCCCTCCTTACAGGGAAGCGTATGCGCCTGGATTGTCCCGCTATGCCGGGATCAGTAGTTGATAATGTACTTGTCCCGCCCCCGCGGCGCGTCGGTTTTCCGCGAAAAACCTTGCCGCCTGCGGCGGCAGGACGCGCCTTCCGGGGGAACCAGTTCCCCCGGATGCCCCCTCCGCTCTCCGAGGGGGACGAGGGTAATGCGCCAACTTTAATAGTTGATGATGTACTTGTCCCGCTCCCAGGAGGATACGCGGGTCCGGTACTCGTCCCACTCGGCCTCCTTGCCGGCGATGTACTGGGACGTGACGTGCTGCCCCAGTGCCTCCATCACCAGCTTGTCCCGCTTCATGGCCGCCAGCGCCTCCTCCAGAGAGCCGGGCAGCGCCTCGATGCCCCGGCGCTTCCGGGTGGCGGGGGTCATGGCGAAAATGTTCTCCGTCACCTCCGGGGGCGGGGTCAGGCCCTTGGCAATGCCGTCCAGCCCCGCCGCCAGACAGACGGCCAGGGACAGATAGGGGTTGCAGGCCGGGTCGGGGCAGCGCAGCTCCACCCGGGTGCCCTGGCCCCGGCTGGCGGGGATGCGGATGAGGGTGGAGCGGTTGGAGGCAGACCAGGCCATGTAGCAGGGGGCCTCAAAGCCGGGGACCAGCCGCTTGTAGGAATTGACCAGGGGGTTGGTGATGGCGGACATCCCCTTCATGTGGGCCAGTATCCCCGCGATGAAGGAATAGCACTCCTTGGACAGCCCCTGCTCCCCTCCCTCGTCGAAAAACACGTTCCTCCCGTCCCGGAACAGGGACATGTTGGTGTGCATCCCGTTGCCCGCCAGGCCGTAGATGGGTTTGGGCATGAAGGTGGCGTGAAGGCCGTCCCGCTGGGCGATGGTCTTCACCGCCAGCTTGAAGGTCATGATCTTATCGGCGCACTCCAGCGCGGGGGCGTATTTGAAATCAATCTCATGCTGGCCGGGGGCCACCTCGTGGTGGGACGCCTCAATCTCATACCCCATCTGCTCCAGCGCCAGGCAGATCCGCCGCCGGGTGGGCTCGCCGTGGTCCAGGGGGCCCAGGTCGAAATACCCCGCCTCGTCATTGGTCTTGGTGGTGGGCTTGCCCTCCTCGTCGGTCTGGAACAGGAAGAACTCCGCCTCCAGCCCCACGTTGAAGGTGTCGTAGCCCATGGCCCTCGCCCGCTCCAGCACCCGCTCCAGCACGCCCCGGGGGTCGCCCACAAAGGAGGAGCCGTCCGGGTTGTGCACGTCGCAGATGAGCCGGGCCACCTTGGCGTGCTGGGGCTCCCAGGGGAAGATCACAAAGCTGTCCAGATCGGGGTGGAGGTACTGGTCGGACTCGTTGATGCGCACAAAGCCCTCAATGGAGGAGCCGTCCAGCATGATCTGGTTGTCCACCGCCTTCTCAATCTGGGAGGCGGTGATGGCCACGTTTTTCAGCTGGCCGAATATGTCCGTAAACTGCATCCGGATGAACTTGACGTCCTCCTCCTTTACGATGCGGATGATATCCTCCTTGGTGTATCCCATGCTTGACTTCCCCTTTCATCTGTATCGGTCCGGCGGGCGCTTCGAGGTGAAGAGGGGCGTTTCAGGCCTGCGGCTCCGAGCCCCTTCCATTTTCCCGATTATGGGTTCAGCATACCACAAACCCGGATTTTGTCAATGTTTTTTTGCATTCGCGCAAAATTTCAGCGCAGAAAACATGTTCCGCCCCCATTGCAACCCGGTTTTTGTGATATGTCACATCCCCTTTCCCCCGCCGGGGCCGCTGGTCGCTTTGCACCAAAATACCCCGGGGAAAAACGGAAAACCACGGCAAGTCTTACTTGACCATTTCCTGATGTTCTGATAAAATATCATTAGTTACTTTTCCCCGCGTTCCCCGGCACATCCGATAACAAATTGGAGGAATGTACAATGGCTCACAAATACGTCTACCTGTTCTCAGAGGGCAACGCCAGCATGCGGGAGCTCCTGGGCGGCAAGGGCGCCAACCTGGCCGAGATGACCAACATCGGCCTGCCCGTGCCCCAGGGCTTCACCATCACCACCGAGGCGTGCACCCAGTACTATGAGGACGGGCAGAAGATCAACGACAACATTCAGGCGCAGATCATGGACTATATCGTCACCATGGAGCAGATCACCGGCAAGAAGTTTGGCGACAAGGAGAACCCCCTGCTGGTCTCCGTCCGCTCCGGCGCCCGGGCCTCCATGCCCGGCATGATGGACACCATCCTCAACCTGGGCCTCAACGAGGACGTGGTGGAGGTCCTCTCCAAGAAGTCCGGCAACCCCCGCTGGGCCTGGGACTGCTACCGCCGCTTCATCCAGATGTACTCCGACGTGGTCATGGAGGTGGGCAAGAAGTACTTTGAGCAGCTCATCGACCAGATGAAGGAGAAGAAGGGCGTCACCCTGGACGTGGACCTCACCGCCGACGACCTGAAGGAGCTGGCCGGCCAGTTCAAGGCCGAGTACAAGTCCAAGATCGGCTCCGACTTCCCCTCCGACCCCAAGGAGCAGCTGATGGGCGCCATCAAGGCAGTGTTCCGCTCCTGGGACAACCCCCGCGCCAACATCTACCGCCGGGACAACGACATCCCCTACTCCTGGGGCACCGCCGTCAACGTCCAGTCCATGGCCTTCGGCAACATGGGCGAGGACTGCGGCACCGGCGTGGCCTTCACCCGGGACCCCGCCACCGGCGAGAAGAAGCTGTTCGGCGAGTTCCTGACCAATGCCCAGGGCGAGGACGTGGTGGCCGGCGTGCGCACCCCCATGCCCATCAGCGAGATGGCCAGCAAGTTCCCCGAGGCCTTCGCCCAGTTTGAGAACGTGTGCAAGACCCTGGAGGACCACTACCGCGACATGCAGGACATGGAGTTCACCGTGGAGGCGGGCAAGCTCTACATGCTCCAGACCCGCAACGGCAAGCGCACCCCCGCCGCCGCCCTGAAGATCGCCTGCGACCTGGTGGACGAGGGCATGATCGACGAGAAGAAGGCCGTGGCCATGATCGAGCCCCGGGCCCTGGACGCCCTGCTCCATCCCCAGTTTGACGCCCAGGCCCTGAAGGAGGCCCCCGTGCTGGCCAGCGCCCTGGGCGCCTCCCCCGGCGCCGCCTGCGGCCGCATCGTGTTCTCCGCCGAGGAGGCCAAGGAGTGGGCCGCCCGGGGCGAGAAGGTGGTGCTGGTCCGGCTGGAGACCTCTCCCGAGGACATCGAGGGCATGAAGGCCGCCCAGGGCATCCTCACCGTCCGGGGCGGGCGCACCTCCCACGCCGCCGTGGTGGCCCGGGGCATGGGCCGCTGCTGCGTGTCCGGCTGCGGCGAGATCAAGATGGACGAGGCCAACAAGCAGTTCGAGCTGAAGGGTAAGACCTTCCACGAGGGCGACTGGCTTTCCCTGGACGGCTCCACCGGCAACATCTACGACGGCGCCATCGCCACCGTCCCCGCCACCATCAGCGGCGAGTTCGCCCGGGTGATGGGCTGGGCGGACAAGTACCGCCGCCTGGAGGTGCGCACCAACGCCGACACCCCCCACGACGCCGCCCAGGCCAAGAAGTTCGGCGCTCAGGGCATCGGCCTGTGCCGCACCGAGCACATGTTCTTCGACGACGACCGCATCCCCGCCATCCGGGAGATGATCTGCTCCGACACCGTGGAGCAGCGGGAGAAGGCCCTGAGCAAGCTGGAACCCATGCAGCAGTCCGACTTTGAGGGCATCTACGAGGCCATGGAGGGCCTGCCCGTCACCATCCGCTTCCTGGATCCCCCGCTGCACGAGTTCGTCCCCACCGAGGAGGCCGACATTGAGAAGCTGGCCGCCGACATGGGCAAGAGCGTGGCCGACATCAAGGCCATCATCGCCGGCCTCCACGAGTTCAACCCCATGATGGGCCACCGGGGCTGCCGTCTGGCGGTCACCTACCCCGAGATCGCCGTGATGCAGACCAACGCCGTCATCAAGGCCGCCCTGGCCGTCCAGGCCCGCCACCCCGAGTGGAATCTGGTCCCCGAGATCATGATCCCCCTGGTGGGCGAGGTGAAGGAGTTCCTCTTCGTCAAGAGCATCGTCACCTCCACCGCCGACAAGCTCATTGCCGAGGCCGGCTCCGCCATGAAGTACAAGGTGGGCACCATGATCGAGATCCCCCGGGCCGCCATGACCGCCGACGAGATCTCCCCCCACGCCGACTTCTTCTCCTTCGGCTCCAACGACCTGACCCAGATGACCTTCGGCTTCAGCCGGGACGACGCGGGCAAGTTCCTGGACGCCTACTACGACAAGAAGATCTACGAGAGCGATCCCTTCGCCAAGCTGGACCAGCACGGCGTGGGCCGCCTGATCTCCAACGCCACCCGCTGGGGCCGCTCCACCCACCCCGAGATTCATGTGGGCATCTGCGGCGAGCACGGCGGCGACCCCGCCAGCGTGGAGTTCTGCCACAAGATTGGGCTGGATTACGTATCCTGCTCCCCCTTCCGGGTGCCCATCGCCCGGCTGGCCGCCGCGCAGGCCGCCATCAACAACCCCTGAATCACAGCCTGACCCTTCCACGCGCTTTCACGGGCCATGCCGCCTCGGCGGCATGGCCCGTTTTTCCGTTCTAAGAACCTGTATTCACAGCCGAGGATGCCGGCTGGCCGAGGGATTTTCCCGTCAGGCAAGGCGAATTTTCGCCGG
>ERZ808037.674-NODE-674-length-28820-cov-5.214696_pt1 | contig 28820 bp, 25 predicted proteins | sample MGYA00380190_ERZ808037 | MGnify/ENA primary metagenome ERZ808037 (study PRJEB31490, sample SAMN06133399) | mouse gut metagenome | isolation source: J9 | host: mice | place: China: Chengdu | collected 2015-05 ...
CGCAAGATTAATAGTAACATGAGATGTATTTGAATTTTGCCACATTGCCGCACGTTCACTAAGCGCATGGAGATTAATAGTAACATGAGATGTATTTGAATTTAATTCCCATCCAACAGCCCCCAAGTACTTAACTGATTAATAGTAACATGAGATGTATTTGAATTTTGCTAATATATCTGCTTGGGATGGAACCCAACCTGATTAATAGTAACATGAGATGTATTTGAATGCCTTAATCTGCACCGATACTTTCTTAATATCACGATTAATAGTAACATGAGATGTATTTGAATCCCTCCTGCTTTAAGGATGAGTTAGCGCCGTTAAGGATTAATAGTAACATGAGATGTATTTGAATAAACCTACTTGACTTTAGGGGGCAGGCATGGGATGATTAATAGTAACATGAGATGTATTTGAATTTTAGGAATGAAATATGATATACGGGAGAATGCAAGATTAATAGTAACATGAGATGTATTTGAATATATGGACTGAATTTCCAGGAATTTTGTAAACACGATTAATAGTAACATGAGATGTATTTGAATGAGGTTACAATATTCCCTATCGTTTTTGATTTGTCCTGATTAATAGTAACATGAGATGTATTTGAATTGGATGAAAGCCTTTTGATAAAAAATCCCCGTGCCTGATTAATAGTAACATGAGATGTATTTGAATGCGGCGTGTAATCTTGCATTTTCTCTTTGCGGTCGATTAATAGTAACATGAGATGTATTTGAATAATAATTCAGTTGTCTTTTTGCAAAGTTGCTTTAATGATTAATAGTAACATGAGATGTATTTGAATCACCAAAACATTGAAAATCTTACCGTTTCCATTGGCGATTAATAGTAACATGAGATGTATTTGAATTCTATAAATTCTTCTCCGCCAAGGTTAAATTCCTGTGATTAATAGTAACATGAGATGTATTTGAATGGAATATAAACTCTAAAATACTTTTTACCATCACCAGATTAATAGTAACATGAGATGTATTTGAATAGCAGCATTTCGCCGACCTTATCATATTCCGTTTTGATTAATAGTAACATGAGATGTATTTGAATCCATTTCTCTCTCCCCATGTCTTTACACAGTCCTGATTAATAGTAACATGAGATGTATTTGAATCAACATTTTGCGCTTATCTGAAAGTCTGGCGGATACGATTAATAGTAACATGAGATGTATTTGAATTACACAGATTCCCGGAGAGTCACGCCATACTTGCGAGATTAATAGTAACATGAGATGTATTTGAATATAAATAATGCAAGAAATTGAAAATCCTATGGTAGATTAATAGTAACATGAGATGTATTTGAATTCAGTTTCCCTTGCTTCTCTAAGTCCTCATAATTCTGATTAATAGTAACATGAGATGTATTTGAATAAGGGAAGAAAATCGGCGGCGTGTTCGGGGAGCAGAGATTAATAGTAACATGAGATGTATTTGAATACCGAATAGCGGTCTCTTATCGTACACAGCGACTTGGATTAATAGTAACATGAGATGTATTTGAATACTGTCCATATGGTGTGATAGTTGTATCGGTTTCACGATTAATAGTAACATGAGATGTATTTGAATGTGATGCCCTGCCAAGATAAAAATGCCTGCCGAAGGATTAATAGTAACATGAGATGTATTTGAATGTTTCCAAAGTTCCAACTTCGCCTGCTGCCATTTCCAGATTAATAGTAACATGAGATGTATTTGAATTACCAAACGCCGAAATTATCTGAGTCAAATTTGAGATTAATAGTAACATGAGATGTATTTGAATCACAAGCGCGTAATGGCAATTGTGTTGTTATTTAAGATTAATAGTAACATGAGATGTATTTGAATTCTACACATATCCACTTATCTGAAAATAAAGCTTGATTAATAGTAACATGAGATGTATTTGAATAGGCTTCCGCTCTTAATGCTCTCACGCATTGTTCTGATTAATAGTAACATGAGATGTATTTGAATACGGTGAGCGTGACCGAAGTAACGGCGACGCCGAGATTAATAGTAACATGAGATGTATTTGAATATTCCAAAAATAAAGAATATCTGAAGCCGTATTTGATTAATAGTAACATGAGATGTATTTGAATTACGTGAACACCCTCTAACGGATGCTTACGGTGAGATTAATAGTAACATGAGATGTATTTGAATTGCACAATAATTCCTCGAGGTAAAGCCGCTATTCCGATTAATAGTAACATGAGATGTATTTGAATATATGATTAAAAAGCATCTTTTCGACAGCATGAAAGGATTAATAGTAACATGAGATGTATTTGAATCCCACCTTGGCATGGCTTGCGAGTCCCGGCGTCGGATTAATAGTAACATGAGATGTATTTGAATGCCGAATTCATTGTGTCGATACCATTTGCTTTAATGATTAATAGTAACATGAGATGTATTTGAATTCCGTTAAAATCACTAACAATGGTGGTTTACGGCGGATTAATAGTAACATGAGATGTATTTGAATCATCTGAACATTTGTTTGCCAAACATTCGTTTGCATGATTAATAGTAACATGAGATGTATTTGAATTTTTCTCTCCTTCCGTCATGGAATTTTGCAGCAAGATTAATAGTAACATGAGATGTATTTGAATTGAGTGAAAAAGAGAAAAAAATTCTTGAGGATTTGGATTAATAGTAACATGAGATGTATTTGAATTTTGCTCTTATTTGTTAAACAACGGGTGGACGCAGATTAATAGTAACATGAGATGTATTTGAATTTAGAAACATTGTCTAGGGATAAGCACATCGAATTACGATTAATAGTAACATGAGATGTATTTGAATCCACGGATGTGGATAGTAAAACTACCGGAAGACCAAGATTAATAGTAACATGAGATGTATTTGAATTTCTATCCGACAACTTCGCCCTTGTGGGGTCGGGAGATTAATAGTAACATGAGATGTATTTGAATGTTTTCATATCTTCCCTTCTTTCTCCCGGCGCAACGATTAATAGTAACATGAGATGTATTTGAATGTCGGTTCTGTTTCCTCAAAATCCCAGGTAGAAATAGATTAATAGTAACATGAGATGTATTTGAATTAATGACGCCTAGCAAAAAAATTATAGGCGTCAACGATTAATAGTAACATGAGATGTATTTGAATAATATGAAAGGAGGAAGAGTTATGTTTTGTGCATAAGATTAATAGTAACATGAGATGTATTTGAATATGCCGGAATTGGGCTTATGGCGGGAATGTTTGAAAGATTAATAGTAACATGAGATGTATTTGAATCAAAGCTTAGCTAAGGCAAATGTTGAATTGGGTATGATTAATAGTAACATGAGATGTATTTGAATGGATACATTCTTTTGAAGTCACGGATAAGTCTACCGATTAATAGTAACATGAGATGTATTTGAATGCAGCTTTCCACGGATTTATATTTTAAGCAGTCCTGATTAATAGTAACATGAGATGTATTTGAATCTTATTTTTCGCGGAGAAACACCACATTTTACTGCGATTAATAGTAACATGAGATGTATTTGAATATATGAATTCCATCGTTTTCTAACCAACTACGACCGATTAATAGTAACATGAGATGTATTTGAATGTTAAAAATAGACCGCTAGGGGAGGGAGAATAATGATTAATAGTAACATGAGATGTATTTGAAAGTTTTCATTTTTTATAATTTTTTAAATTAAAGAATCACCTATACCCAACAAAATGTACCAAAATTAGGAATGCCCCATTTAGAATAGAAAAGAAAAAATAAGCCAACCTTACTGTGAGGGTACATGAAGAAAACATGATTTTCTTGGCAAGGAGGTTTATTTTTATGAATGAACGTTTTGAAATTGCGGCAGTTTATGGAAGGGAAATTTTAGATTCGCGGGGGAATCCTACGGTGGAGGCAGAGGTAGTGCTGGAGGGTGGTGCCTGCGGGCGGGCAGCGGCACCTTCGGGGGCTTCGACGGGGCAGCATGAAGCGGTTGAACTGCGGGACGGCGGCAGCCGCTATCGCGGGCAGGGAGTGTCGAAGGCGGTTGGTTCGGTGAATACCCTGCTGGCGGAAGTATTAATGTTTGAGGATGTGCGGAATCAAAAAAATATTGATCGCCTGCTTAAGGAAGCGGATGGAACGGAAAATAAGGGTAAACTTGGGGCCAATGCGCTTTTGAGTGTTTCCCTGGCGTGTGCACGGGCAGCAGCGGCGGCGCTGGAAATGCCGTTGTTCCGCTATATCGGCGGTATCTATGGGAATAAACTTCCTATGCCGATGATGAATATAGTAAACGGCGGAGCACATTCGGATAATTCTGTGGATATCCAGGAATTTATGATTCTGCCGATGGGTGCCTCTTCGTTTCGGGAGGGAATGCGCTGGTGTGCGGAGGTTTACCAGGTGCTAAAGAAGTTGTTAAAGGAGAAAAAGCTTTCAACGGCAGTGGGGGATGAAGGCGGTTTTGCCCCGGATGTGAAGAACGGGGAGGAAGCGATTGAAGTGATTCTGGAGGCGATTAAGCTGGCAGGATTTAAGGAGAGAACGGATTTTATGCTTGCTCTGGATGCGGCAGCCAGTGAATGGAAGAATACCGAACTGGGGCCGGGATTTTATACGATGCCAAAGGCGCGTCAGACCTTTGAACGCGAGCAGATGATGGAGTACTGGGTGAAGTTAGTGGACGCTTATCCGATTTATTCGATTGAGGACCCGATGGACGAAGAGGACTGGGAAGGCTGGCGGATGCTTACCGGGAAAATCGGCGGGCGGACACGGTTGGTCGGAGATGATTTATTTGTGACCAATACAGCGCGTCTGCAGAAGGGAATTACCGATCATTGTGCCAATGCAATCTTAATCAAACCAAACCAGATTGGAACATTGACAGAAACCATGGAGGCGGTGCAGCTGGCGAAGCTCAACGGATATACGACGATTATGTCCCATCGTTCGGGGGAAACCGAGGACAGCACCATTGCAGATCTGGCAACCGGGATGGGAACGGAACTGATAAAAACCGGAGCACCGTGCCGTGGAGAGCGGACGGCAAAATATAATCAACTTCTGCGGATTGAAGAGAAGATAGAGAATGCATAAGAGAATGCATATGGTATAGATGCAGATATAGAAAATATAGATAAAACAGATATAGAAAATATAAATAAAGCAAATATAGAAAATATAAATAAAGCAAATATAGAAAATATAGATAAATGTAGAAAAAAGGAGCCGCTATTTTGTATGAGCCGCTCCTTTTAACATTATCTGAGATGATTTATCTTTTTGTCGGTCTTTATTTGTTTTTCTGTCAGTCTTTATTTATTTTTCTGTTTATCCTTTTTAATTGTGCTTATAATATATGTACTTAATACAAATCCGCCTGCTGCAAATGCCGCCATCATAAGATAGACGATGCGATAGCCAAATAGCCCTTCAAATTTATCCAGGATGCCGCCGTATACCGCATACATAAAGGAGCCTGGAAGATAGCCGATAAAGGAGCCCATTGCCATGGCGGAACCGGTGATTTCACGGGGAACATGGACTTCATCCATCGGTGCAAAGAAGATGGCACGCATACTGTAAACGCAGGCGCTGATGGTCAGTGTGATAAACATTCCAAGGAAGATTCCCATGCTTTTATGCGGAAGCATGGCAAATACAGCAACAATTACGCCCACAATAACAAAGGCAATGCGCAGATATTTGGTTGCGGAGTGGAGAATCTTATCGGTGATAAAGCCTCCGACCGGGCCGCCAAGCATTTTTAATCCATACTGGTTGATAATTCCATAAACCCCGACCAGTGCCGCCGGAAGCGCATAGGCTTCTTCGAGGAAGGGGATAAAGTAGGTTAAACCACAGTAAACGCTGTATACAAAGAAGATATTAAAGGATACAAGCCAGATATTTTTGTTTTTTAACGTCCGCATAATGCCCGATGTGTTTTTTTCTTTTGCACCGGAAGCGTTTTCCTGAGTCTGTACCGGTGTTGGTGCAGGTGCATCATCGGGTTCAAGCATGAAGTACATAATAATTCCAATTACGCCGGGAACAATGGAGTAAAATAAGATCGCCATTTTTAGTCCGGCTGCCGTACTTCCCATCGCGGAGAAGATACCCAGGGCACCAAAGGCGATAATGGTATCCATTAAGCCTCTTCCTGCCTCCATAATACCGAACATTCGGCCCTGTTCATCTTCTGTACCCAGAAGCCGGACGGTTTTTAACATCGTCGGCCAGTAGAGCATATCGGCACAGATGGCGAGCAGACAGTAAATCAAAAGAAATACCGGGTAAGAGGGAAAGGTTGAAAGCCAGATTCCGCATAAACAAATGCTAATTAGGGAAAAGGGAATCATTATCTTTTTGGATACCTTGTCCGTGATACCGATAGCAGTCAGGAAGCTGAAGGTGGAAATCAATCCGGCTATACTCATCGCTGTTCCAATCTGTGTATGGGACAGACCCATAAATTCCTGCATGGGTACGTAAAAAGCATCTTTTAAGAATCCAAGTTTATAGATGGTGCCGGCACCCAGCATCAGGATTCCAAAAGAAATCCATTTTTTGTCGATTCTTCCTTTGGTTGGTTGGGACATAATGAATTACCTCGCTCTTTTTTATTTTCGTGGGAAATGGATTTGACAGTTCTTAGTATAGTTGCATTTTTGTGTAATGTCAAGCGAAAACGTGTAAAAAGTTGCAAAAACTTGTTATTTTAAGTAATTGAAAAATGCATTAGATAAGAAATAACCGGGATTGGTTGCGAATTTGTGTAATTTTTGATAAAAACCTGTTGCAATTTGTGTAAAGGTGTGCTATTATCAAAACTGAAAAATGGATTTGACAAGTAATAAGGAGAATAAAATAAATGTTGACAGAGCAAAGATATGAGGAAATTTATCATTTACTGGAGAGGGAAGGAAGTGTACGGACGATCACACTCTGCAATGCCCTGCAGACATCCAGGGAAACGATAAGAAGGGATCTGGAAGCGATGGAAGCCAAAGGAATGCTCAGGCGCATCCGGGGCGGAGCCATGAAGCTGGATATGTCCCAGAATAAAAATGTAACCTACACTTCCTTCAGCAAGAGGCGGGATGAGAATCTTAGCCATAAAGAAGATATTGCCTTAGAAGCGCTGAACTATATCAGCGAAGGACAGGCGATTGCTTTGGATTCGGGGACGACTTCCCTTTTTCTTGCCCGGGCGCTGAAAACCGGATTTCATTCGCTGACTGTGGTTACGAATTCCTTTGCCGTGGCGCAGGAGCTTGCAGGTGCAGAAGGAATCACTCTGGTTTTAACCGGAGGGGTTTACCGGGCGGATGAAGAAGCGTTTGTATCAGACATGGCAGCACTTATTTTTTCTAAAATTAATGTAGATATATTTTTCCTTACCACCTGCGGGATTTCGGTGGAGCGGGGGATTACGTATCAGCGGATGGATGAGATTTCCGTACAAAATAAGATGATGGAAGCGTCGGATCGCACGATTGTTGTTGCCGACAGTTCTAAGATTGGGAATAATTCCCTGGTAAAAATGTGCGGGATTGAGGAAGTGTCCATGCTGATTACGGATTCCGGTGTTTCTGCCGGGCAGGTTAAGGCATTTGAACAGGCAGGGGTGAGGGTTGCAATTGCCAAAGAAAGGAATGGATAAAACGATGACAACACCAAAAAATCAGGAGTTTAGACGCCCAAGCGTATTGCTTATTTCTGTAGATGCATTAAAACCGGAGTTTGTTTTTGAACAGGAACGCTTAAAAGTAAAGCTTCCGAATATTACCCGCTATTTTGTAGAAAACGGCCTTACCGCAAGAGAAGGAAGCAAAAGTGTATTTCCTACCTTTACCTATCCCTGCCATCAGAGCATGATTACCGGGACAAATCCTGCAGTGCATGGAATTGTCAATAACGGGATATTTGACCCGACCGGTGAGCATAAGGGTGCCTGGCACTGGTTAGCCAATGACAAGGTAAAAACTTTGTGGGAGGCGGCAAAAGAGGGCGGTTACTGTTCGGCGAGCGTGGCCTTTCCCACCTCGGTGGCGGCAAAGGGCGATTATATTGCACCGGAGTTTTGGTGGGACGGTTCAGCGATTGACAGCCGCTTTATCGATGCCGTAGCCAAGCCGCAGGGCATGATTCTTGCGATGGAAAAGGAAATCGGCACCTATGCCGGCGGTCTGGATCTTTCCGATGCAGGAGATGCACAGCGGGGAAAGGCGGCGATGTGGGTGTTAAGGAATAAGCTTCTGCCGCAGATAGAAGAAAAACCGTTTTTTATGTCTGCCTATTTTGCAAGTTTTGATGAAAGTGCCCATCAACACGGTGTTTACAGCCGGGAAGCGGCAGAGAGCCTGGAAAAAATCGATGTTATGCTGGGTGATCTGATCCGGGAAGCCGAAAAGATTACCGGCGGAGATCTGGTGGTCTGCGTGGTATCGGATCATGGAACCCTGGATAATACCCATAATATTTCCCCGAATATTCTCTTAAAAGAGGCCGGTTTAATTAAAACCGATGAACAGGGAAATGTGATAAGCTGGAGGGCATTTTGCCAGAGAGCCGGAGGAACAGCGGAAATCCGTCTGGCTGACCCGAAGGATGAAGAAGCAGCTGCGCTGGTTAAGAAAGTGATTGATCGCCTGGCTGCCGATCCCGAAAGCGGGATTTTAGAGGTTGTGGATCATGAGGGAGCAAAGAAAAGGGGCGGTTTCCCGGAAGCTGCTTACGTGCTGGTATCCGAAAAAGGCTATGAAATCCGTGACGATGTGGACGGGGAATACTGCCGCACACGGCTGACCCAGAAGGCACAGCACGGTTATAGTGAAGAATTTCCAGAGATGAGGGCTTCCTTTATGCTGACCGGAAAAGGGATTGCCCGGGGAAATATTGAACATGCCCACTTAATCGATGTAGCCCCGACACTTGCCAAAATTATGGGTGTGGAATTGCCGGATGCAGAGGGAAAATCGGTACTGTGAATGCAGGTAAACCGTAGAAAATAGGAGTATTGATAGATAAACTGCAGGAAATAGCGGCGTTGACAGGTAAACCGCAGGAACTGACGGTGTTTAAGTGAGGCTTAACTCATGGAAAAAATAGAATATTTGTGTAAAAGTCTGGCGGACTTCCTCTGGGGCGACTGGCTTTTGGCTGCCCTTCTGGGGCTTGGGGTACTTTATACGGTGATTACCGGAGGTGTGCAGTTTCGATGTGTGCATCTTTTGCGGAAGGGTTTCTTTTCTTTGGACAAAAAGCAGGCTCAGGTCAGGGATGAGAAGAAATGCTCTTCTTATCAGGCGCTTTGTGCAGCGGTGGCAAGCTGTGTGGGCAGCGGGAATATCGTAGGGGTATCAACTGCGATTTTATCCGGAGGCCCGGGTGCACTGTTTTGGATGTGGGCGGCGGCATTTTTGGGGATGGCGACGAAATTCGGTGAGATTGTGATGGGCGTGAAATACCATGGTCATGACGAGAAAGGGAATATTGCCGGAGGGCCGATGTATTATATTGAACATGGGATGCATTGGAAATGGGCTGGGGTATTTGTAGCAGTTCTTTTATTTATTCAAAACTCCGGCGCAACCCTAATTCAGTCCAATACGATTTCCAATGTGGTCAATGAAGCCTTCCGTCTGCCGTTTCTTCTGACCGGGCTGCTGTTTGCTGTGGTGATGAGTCTGGTGATTCGGGGCGGATTTAAGCGCTTGATTCATGTGGCGCAGAATATCGTTCCGGTGATGGCAGGAATTTATGTCATCGGCGGTTTGGTTGTTCTGCTTCTGCATGTGGGGCAGATTCCGGCGATGCTGGTTTCCGTTGTCAAGGAAGCCTTTTCTCTGAAAGCAGGAACAGGTGCCCTTGCCGGGATTACGATAAGAGAAGCCATGCGTTTTGGTGTGGCAAGGGGATTATATTCCAATGAAGCCGGTGAAGGTTCGGCGGCTGTTCTTCATGCTTCCGCCGAGGTGGATCACCCGGTACGCCAGGGAATGTACGGTGTGATTGAAGTTTTTATTGATACTATGTTAATCAGCAGCACGACCGGGTTTACGGTGCTGATTACCGGGGCAAATGGATTTCATGAAAATGCTTCAACCCTGGCTGCTGTGGCTTTTCAAACGGTGTTTCCGGGGATGCAGTATGTGATCTATATCAGCCTGATTTTATTTGCCAGTACCTCGCTGATGAGCCAGTGGTATTTTGGTCATGTCAGCCTGACTTACTTAAAAAAGCCGGGGCTGGCGGCTGTCTACCGCTATCTGTTTCCTGTGCTGATTATCTTGGGAAGTTTGGGAAGCATTGATATGGTCTGGTATATTCAGGACTGCGCGCTGGGGCTTTTGATTTTGCCCAATATTGCCGCACTGATTGGCCTGGCACCGCAGGTGAGAAAGCTTGTAAAAGAATTTATGGACCCGAAGAACGGGTATTTGACCTGATGAAGGAAGTTAAGAAGATAAAAAGAAAAAGGAGAAAACACCCATGAATATCGAGTTAAAACCATATATGGACAGTATTCCGGCAGTGGGGGATGCTGCCCGGTTAAAGGAAGTTTTCTGGATGAATGATAAGATGGTTCCTCAAAATGAGCAGAGGATCACCCAGGTAAAGCCGGAGCAGATCCGGGATGCCAAAGAACGGCTGGAGCGTTTTGCCCCTTATCTGGAGGAAGTATTCCCGGAATTAAAAGAAACCGGAGGAATTATCGAATCGGAACTTCGGGAAATCTCCGGGATGAAGGATTTTTTAAATACATCGTATTCGGCGGAGATTGAAGGGCGGCTGATGCTTAAGATGGACAGCCATCTGCCGATATCCGGCTCCGTAAAAGCCAGGGGCGGGATCTATGAAGTATTAAAGCACACAGAGGATCTGGCGCTGGAGGCGGGACTTTTAAAGGAAACCGATGATTATGCTGTCCTGGCTGAGCCAAAATGCAGGGATTTCTTTGGAAGATATACCGTGCAGGTGGGAAGCACCGGAAACCTTGGCATGAGCATTGGTATTATGAGTGCTAAACTTGGCTTTCATGTGATTGTCCATATGTCGGCGGATGCCAAACCGTGGAAAAAGGATTTACTGCGCAGCCGCGGGGTGGAAGTGATTGAATATGCTGACGATTACTGTGCAGCCGTAGAGCAGGGGAGAAAAAACTCGGACGCAGATCCGATGAGTTATTTTGTGGATGACGAAAACTCCCAGAACCTGTTTTTGGGCTACAGTGTGGCTGGCGAAAGGCTGAAAAATCAGCTGGAACAGCAGAAGATTTTGGTTGATGAAGAACATCCGCTGTTTATTTACCTTCCCTGTGGGATTGGCGGCGCTCCAGGCGGTGTGACTTATGGGGTTAAACAGATTTACGGCGATCATGTACACTGTTTCTTTACCGAACCGACCCATGCCTGCTGTATGCTTTTGGGGATGGCGACGGGACTGCAGGATCAGGTGAGTGTGAAGGATTTCGGCATTGACGGGAGAACGGACGCAGACGGATTGGCTGTGGGACGACCGTCGGCGTTTGTGGGAAAGGTTGTGGAGCCTATGCTCTCCGGCATTGCCACGATTGAAGATAAAAAACTGTATGATTTAATGCGCGGTCTGCTTTCCAGCGAAGATATCTTTATCGAACCAAGTTCCTGCGCTTCCTTTGCCGCGCTGATCCGCCCGGAAGAGTTAAAGAGCTATATTGAAACCAGGGGGCTTGCCGATAAGATGAAGAATGCAACGCATATCGCCTGGGCCACCGGGGGAAGTATGGTGCCGGAGGAAACAAGAAAGGCATATCTGAAGATGGGGCTTTAAGGAGTTTGCTTTATGGGTCATGCATTGGATTATGAATTGCTGGTGCTGGATATTGACGGGACTGTGACGAATACTGAAAAAGAAGTGACGGACAGGACGCGGGAGGCGGTGATTCAGATCCAGAAGAAGGGGGTTAAGGTGGTTCTGGCTTCGGGAAGACCGCCGCAGGGGGTTTATCCCGTTGCCAGGACACTGGGTCTGGGAAAATATGACAGTTTTCTTCTTGCGTTTAACGGGGGAAGGATTATCCGCCTGAATACCGGGGAATGTGTTTTTGAAAAACGTCTTCCCCGGCACATCCCCAAGAGACTGTGTAAGGATGCGCAGAAGTACGGTATCGGGATGGCGGCTTATGGGGACAGGGTGATTTATGCCGGAACCGTGCCGGATAAATATCTGGAACTGGAATCTAGGATAAGCAGGCTTCCGATTGAATATCATGAAAACTTTGGCACCGATTTTGATTTTGCTGCGGATGGTTTTGCCGCGAACCAGTGTATCCTGACCGGGGAGCCGGAGGTTCTGGAAAGGGTTGAACCTATTCTGTTTCAACGCTATTTCCATGAGGCACAGCTCTTTCATTCAGAACCATTTTATCTGGAGGTCAGCCCTAAAAATGTTGATAAAGCCTATGGCCTGAAATACCTTCTTCGTGCGCTTGGACTTCCGCGGGAGAAAATGGTGTGCTGCGGCGACAGCTATAACGATATTCGGATGCTGCAGTATGCCGGTGTCGGTATAGCGATGAAAAACGCGCCGGAAGATGTGAAGATGGTGGCTGATACTGTGACGGAGAGGGATAATGATCATGATGGAGTGGCTGAGGTGATAGAACGTTTCTTTCCCGATAATTTTTGAACTTGGAAGCCGAAAAAAATGCTTAATGAAAACGCTTAATGAAAACCGCATAATGAAAACCCCAAGAAATGCTTGTAATTGCCGGAAAAATGTGCTATGATACTACGGTAGATTTAGGAGGTGGGACTGTGTCTGGATTAAAAATCTTTATTTCGGTTATTTTTGTAATCATCAGTATTGCATTGTCGGCAATTATTTTAATGCAGGAGGGGAAATCTTCTGGTTTAGGAACGGTAGCCGGTATGGCGGATACCTATTGGGGTAAGAATAAAGGCCGTTCGATGGAAGGCGCTCTGGAAAAATTCACCAAGTTTGCCGCCGTGGCTTTTATGGTGCTGGCACTTGTACTGAATATCTTGAACTAAAGCGGAAACACTCTTGTTATGGCAAGGGTGTTTTTCTTTTCATGGCAAAATACATGGAAAAATATGGGAGAAGGAGATGGATTTATGGATAAAGCATTGATGAAGCAGAGAAAGGACATGCTCCGGGCCTTAATCAAAGAGCCGTCCTATGTGCCGATGAAAACAAAGGAAATCGCAGCTCTGTTAAATATTCCCAGGGAGCAGCGGGGGGAACTGCAGGAAGTCCTCGATGAGATGGTTGCGGAGGGAAGTCTTGGCATTTCCAAGAAGGGGAAGTACGGGAAGCCGGAGATCTTTTCTCTTTCGGGTATCTTTTCCGGGCATCCGAAGGGTTTTGGCTTTGTTAGCGTGGAAGGGATGGAGAGAGATGTCTTTATCCCGGAAGAAAAGACCGGGGGCGCGCTTCACGGGGATAAGGTGCAGCTGGTGATTGAGCATGAGGCAGCCGAACTGCGGGCAGAGGGCAGGATCTTAAAGGTGATTGAACATGCCAACCGTGAGGTCGTGGGGTATTTTCAGAAGAATAAAAACTTTGGCTTTGTGATGCCGGATAACCAGAGGATTGGAAAGGACATTTTTATTCCCCAGGGCAAGGACGGCGGGGCTGTAACGGGGCATAAGGTGGTTGTAAGGCTTATGGATTTTGGCGGGCCGGAGAAGAACCCGGAAGGGGTGGTTAAGGAGATTATCGGTCATGTCAATGATCCCGGAGTAGATATTTTATCCATTGTCAAAGCATATAACCTTCCCGAGGAATTTCCAGAGGAAGTGATGGAAGAGGCAAAGCGGGCAGGGGATAAGGTTAAACCGGAGGAAATGGCGGGGCGAAAGGATCTGCGCGGACTGCCTACCGTGACGATCGACGGTGAGGATGCCAAGGATCTGGATGATGCGATTACGCTGTCGAGGGAAGGGGATATTTATCATCTGGGCGTGCACATCGCGGATGTCACCCATTATGTGAAGGAGAAAAGCTTCCTTGACCAGGAAGCCCTGCGCCGGGGAACCAGCGTTTACCTGGTGGATCGGGTGATTCCCATGCTGCCGCACCGCTTATCGAACGGGATTTGTTCCTTAAATGCGGGGGAAGATCGGCTGGCGTTAAGCTGTCTTATGGAGATTGATCAAAAGGGAAATGTTCTGGGGCATGAACTGGCAGAAACGGTGATCCGTGTGGATCGGCGGATGACCTATACCGCAGTCAATGGAATCATTACCGACCGGGATGAAGAACTGATGGAAGAGTACCGGGATTTTGTGCCGATGTTTGATTTGATGAAGGAGGTTTCCGAAATTATCCGGGAAAAGCGAAGGAGCAGAGGCGCCGTGGATTTTGAGTTCCCGGAGAGTAAGATTTACTTGGACGGAGAAGGAAAGCCCTATGCGATTAAACCCTATGAGCGAAACCCAGCGACGAAGCTTATAGAGGACTTTATGCTGACGGCGAACGAAACCGTGGCGGAGGATTTTTACTGGCAGGAGATTCCCTTTGTCTACCGCACCCATGAGCCGCCGGACCCGGAAAAGATGAAGGCATTGTTAATCTTTCTCAATAATTTTGGCTACTTTGTTCATAACCAGCAGGGCGAGGTTCATCCTAAGGAGCTGCAGAAGCTTTTGGAGAAGGCCGAAGGGAAAACAGAAGAGGCATTAATCAGCCGTCTGACTCTGCGGTCGATGAAGCAGGCGAAGTATACGGTGGACTGTATCGGGCATTTTGGGCTGGCAGCGAAGTATTACTGCCATTTTACCTCACCTATCCGCCGTTACCCGGATCTGCAGATTCATCGGATTATCAAGGAAAGCATTCATGGGACACTTCTTGAGGAGAGGATTTCCCACTATGACAGCATCTTAACCGATGTGGCAATCCAGGCATCCATGCTTGAGCGAAGAGCCGAGGAGGCGGAACGGGAAACGGACAAGCTGAAAAAGTGCGAGTATATGGAGGGCTTTGTCGGTGAAGAATTTGAGGGCGTGATTTCCGGCATTTCCAACTGGGGAATGTATGTGGAACTGCCCAATACCGTGGAGGGCATGGTTCATATCAGTACATTGACTGATGATTACTATATTTTTGATCAGGCAAAGTATTGTCTTACCGGGGAAATGACGAAGAAAACCTACAAACTGGGACAAAAGATTAAGGTGGTTGTGGAAAAGACAGATCGTCTGCTGAAAACGATTGATTTTTCTCTGGCAGGGGAGTAAAGTCAGAATTTTGCCCCAGCCAGGGGATACTTTGAGGTTATCGGGCTGTGATTGGTTTGGAAAATACTGTAAAGTCACATCCTGTCCTGTTTTTTCATAAGATATAGGGAAAAGAAAAACAGGAGATTAATTGAATATGCGCGATATTACTTTATGTCATCCCCGGCTTCAGGTATTGGCGGGGAAGCTGGTTGATGAGTGTAACCAGCAGGGGTTAAAGATTAAGATTGGCGAAACCCTGCGGACGAAAGCGGAACAGGATGCCCTTTATGCCCAGGGCAGGACAAAGCCGGGACAGATTGTGACCAATGCGCCCGGCAGTTCCTACAGTTCTTACCATCAGTGGGGAACCGCTTTTGACTTTTTCCGCAATGACGGGAAAGGGGCATATTTTGATAAGGATAACTTTTTTAAGCAGGTAGGCGAACTTGGCGTTAGCCTGGGGCTGGAATGGGGAGGAAACTGGAAATCGATTGTGGATCGCCCCCATTTTCAGCTGCCGGACTGGGGGAGCAGTACCTCAGGGATTAAAAAGCTGTACCGGACGCCGGAGGAGTTTATGAAAACCTGGGTGCGGACCGAGGAAAAATACGGCTGGCTGAAGGATGCCATTGGCTGGTGGTACAGAAATAAGGACGGAAGCTATCCGAAGAGCAAATGGCTTTTGGTCAATCATCACTGGTATTTGTTCGGTGCTTCCGGCTATATCTGCACAGGCTGGCATCGCTGGAACGGCAGTGAGGTTGATGCAGAGGACGGCAGCGGCGACTGGTATTTTCTGGACAATACTAAGGACGGCTCGTTAGAGGGGGCCTGCTGGCATACGAAGGAAAACGGCGCACAGGAAATCTGGTATGTTGAGAAAGAAGAGGAGTTTAAGGCGACGTAGGATGCTATAAAAAATAATGATGCCAGGGTCAAAAGGCCGGGAAATCGACGAAGACAGACAGCAGACAGAAGATTTAGGATAAATATTGGAGGACAGAGAAGTTGAAACAGGCGGTAAAGCTGGTAGCGAATAACAAGAAGGCGTACCATGATTATTTTATTGATGAAAAGTTCGAGTGTGGGATTGAACTGTTCGGCACGGAGGTAAAATCGATAAGGATGGGCAAGTGCAGCATTAAGGAGGCGTTTGTGCGTGTGGATCACCATAATGAGATTTGGGTTTATGGGATGCATGTCAATCCTTATGAAAAGGGAAATATTTTTAATAAAGACCCGCTTCGGGCGAGAAAACTCCTGATGCATAAGAACGAGATTTTAAAGCTGGCAGGAAAGATTGCAGAAAAGGGCTATACGCTGGTTCCTCTGCAGGTGTATTTTAAGGGCAGCCTGGTTAAGGTGGAAATCGGTCTGGCACGGGGAAAGAAGCTGTATGACAAGCGCGAGGACATTGCCAAGAAAGACCAGAAGAGGGAGATTGAGAGGGAATTTAAGGTGAGGAATTTATAATTTGGAAGAAAACGGAAAATACAATGAAGAATGTAAGGAATACAAGGAGGAGCAAAACATGGGAGTGAAGATGCCGCCAATCGAAAAAGTGCATGAAGCCTATGGGGCGATTGCGGATAACCGGATTGTGTTAAGGGAGAATGAAGCGGATGTTTCTTCGTCGGATTTATCCAAAACCTATCTGGTTACTTGGAAGGATAAAGTCTATACATCGAATGACAATGCTTCTTACTGGCAGGGCTATGCAAGTTATCCGATTATCGCCGTTTTGATGCTTCAGGGGAAGCTTTCGTTAAACCGGGAAATAGCAGGGCGGTTTCAGGGGATTGACTGGAAAAAGAGGAATACGGAGCATAAGAATAAATATGCGGAAGTTGTGGATGAGATTATGGAGGAATTGAAGAAATCGGGCGTGGATACCGAGGAAATCAATAAGGAAATCCAAAAGGTGTATAAAGAACTGGAAGGGCTGGATATTTCCACGAAGAGGAGCAGGCTCAGACCACCGAAATAAAAGCACAAAAAAGCACTGGACAGAATAGCATCTTGTCCAGTGCTTTTTATGGACCTGAGGGGAATCGAACCCCTGTCCGAAAACCAATTCCCTGTTCTTCTACTATCATAGTCTGTTCTTTGACATTCCCTCCATCAGCCGGAAGCAGACATCCTGCTGACTTTAGTAGCTTCATCCTACGCCCGTACAGGCAAAGCTTACTGCACGTCGTTTCCTACATCATCGATGCCAGGTTCTTAACGTGTAGGTGCGCTAAGGCTGACAGCTGCACTAGGCAGCGATTGCTAAATTATCTTCAGCGTTTGTATTTAATTTTGCCATTTAACCCATCGCATAGGGATAGCTTCACCAGCTGCATGGCCCCCGTCGAAACCAGTACAAGCCCCTGTTGGAACCTTTCCGGTAAATTACAGTTTATCATAGAAAGGTAGATGAGTCAATATAAAAATGAAATTTTTTGAAAAATGTATAAAAATGAAGAATGATTTCATAGATTGTGGTAGAATATGGTACAGAGAATAAGCTGATATTTCTATTTCCGCTGTCAAAAACGCCTTTGTAAAGACCGTGTGTTTTCCGTCCGTGATATTGACGGTGTGGTGTTGGGGTCGGGGAATGGATGTAATGTAGTCTATGGTGCGGTATCACTTTCAGAATGGGAATGATTGCGATGTTATTCAACCGTCAGATTATGAATTATTTTGGTTCAGATGTGCTGGCAGTATTTGGGGTCATTGTCCAGATTTCCGGTCTTGTCCAATGCTTTACTTATGCTGTCGGGCAGGCTGCACAGCCCATTATCTCTGAAAACTTCAGCGTGCGTAATTGGGAGCGCATCAAACAAACGCGGAAATATTCCCTGTGGACAGTTGCAGTCTTCGGTGTTTTATGGACATCTGCGGTACTTTTGTTCCCGAATATTTTTGTGAAAATATTCATGTCCCCAACAGACAGCGTATTGCAGATAGCTCCCGGTATTATGCATATCTATGGCCTTGCGTATCTGCTTTTGCCGCTGAATATTTTCGCAACCTATTATTTCCAGTCTGTGATGCAGCCGAAAACAGCATTGATCATTTCTATGGCACGGGGCATGGTTTTATGCGGTGTATTAGTGTTTGTGCTTCCGGCGATGTTTGGCGCGAAACTTCTATGGTGGGTCATGCCGATTACAGAGCTGGCAGTTGCAGTCTATACTATTTTGTGTATGATAAAAAATAACAGAAGCCTTGCATCGAAGTAAGGAACAAAGTAAAAATTTCAAGGGCGGTTTTTCTGTTTCGGACATTGATAAGGATGCCAGTTACCAATTTTCCATTGAAGAATTATGGCAGGCAAATTCAAGCCGCCTGCCATTATTTTTGGACTTACTGTGCGCTGATTGTATCAACGATGGACATATTTCGTATTCTTTTGATCGGCCCATGTACTGCTGCAACAACCGAGAAAAATACAATCAAAACAATTATCATCAGCTTTCCCCACGGGAGTAACCACGGGTCGCCCCATTGACGGCTTATCAACAAATCAAACAGGAACTTATTGCAGATTATTCCCAAGACAGATCCTGCAATACTTCCTGCGATTGCACAGGCAGCCGCTTCTGCAATAATCATTTTGGAAAGTTGACGGTCACTTAGACCGATAGCCCGGAACGCTCCATATTGCTTTGTGCGCGCCGTAACACTCATAGCGATGCTGTTGATGATATTGAAAACGGTAATCAGGGCAATCAGCGCCAAAAAACCGTAGAGGAACAACCAAACGCAATAGTAGATGCTTAAAGTGCTGCGGTTATCCATCCGTTTGTCAACAAAGGAATAGCCTGCTCCATAGGTACGATGTATGGTATTTACCTCTGCATCCGCAGCACGATTTGTCAGCTGTATATCAATGACCGTATAATCTGACTGCCCCGTTAATTGCCGGAATGTATCTTCGGAGCAAATGATCGTTCTGACATCAGCGGAATTGTAGAACGGACTATCAGAGAGCATCCCTGCAATTTCTATTTCTGCCGTTTGCCCGTGAAGGCTTAACGATACCGTATCGCCAATTTGGATAATATTCTGCGGCTCATACACGATCAGGCCAGTATTCAGCTTATTTTGCACCGTATCTAAAGAACCGCCCAGCATATAGTTCTCTGCCCACTCGAATTGCTTTTGCTCATAAGAAATCAAGTCTGTCTGTTGTTTCTGCCCGTTGGCTGTAATTGGCACATGATACGCAAACATCCGGCCATACGCTGACTTGACAGCCGCATTATTTTTCAGTTCATCAAGATAGGCCCGACGGACAGAGCAAGTATTATCCGAACTCACAATAGATATATCCGGCGTCCACGGATGTAAAGGCCGCAGAGTATGGTTCATAAACTCAATGGTAACAGAAAAGGCAAGGAAAAGGACAATGCTAAGTCCAAAGGAGCCGACCATCAAGATAAAGTTCTTGCGGCTTGATTTTGCATGGTGAATACCAAGCGCGGCATCAATTTTGAACAAATTTGTATTGGCTGCTTTCCTGGCCGGCTGGGTATCATTTGCGCTGCCGGAAACTGCCGATAATGGAGAAACCTTTGCGGCTCTTTTGGCGGGGGTGCGGGCAGCCAAGAGTACGGTCAGCAGCCCGACAACCACACCGGCAATAATGCTTGGATAACTTGTACTGAAAAGAGGCATCGCACCAAAGTATTCCGGGCTTAAAAGCCGCAGGGCAAAGCAAAGTATCCATAGCACAACAACGCCGATCACAACGCCGGCAGGAATGGCAGATTTGCACCAGGTAAGGGCCTCTTTTCGTATCATCCGCATAACCTGTTTAGGCGTTGCTCCAATACAGCGCATCAATCCGAAAAATTCTGTACGCTGTGCCACATTACTGTTCAGACTGCTTGCAATCATTATAACACCCGCAAACAGAACAAGGACAAACAGGACAGCGGCAGCAGCATAGACCTGTATCATAAAGGAACTTGTACTTTGCCCCAGCAGACCGAGCAGCTTTGTATTTTCGGAAACCTGATCGCCGGATAAGCCACATTGAGATTTCAAATTCTCAATTTCACTCTGCACATTCAATGCATCGGCAAACTGAACATAGTAAACCGTGGGATAGCCGGTTCGTCCGTCGCTCTCGTTCATCGAATAAATGTCATTCAACTTTTCTGTTGTTAAAAATACACCATAGGTATCGCTGCTCAACAGGTTTGCAGTATTTTCCACAAAGCCTGACAATGTAAATATCAGATTGAGGCCAGCAGGAGTGTTGATTGTAATTTCGTCCCCAATATGCAGGTCAAGCATATCCCTGGCGCTTTCCGTCACCATCGCTTCATTAGCAGTCCTGGGGAACGTTCCCTCAGAAAGCATGTTGGGAAATATCTCTGCAAACAGACGATCATTGCTGCCGCAGAGGACAACTTCGGTTTCCGCTAAGATGTACCCTTGTTTTCCGTCATAATTAAGCACATTATATGGGGCAAGTGCGGCAACGTCAGACCGTGCCGCTATGACCGCCGCATCTTCGCTGCGGATATTTTGAATACCGATATGCCAGTTTCCGGTTTCCGCCTGCGTTTTGATGATTTGACTGCGGATAAACATATCTGCCATGCCGAAAATAGCTGTTACTAAAAATACAGCCAGGGCAATACAGAAGATGGACATTCTGTTTTGCTTCTTATGCACCTTTGCGGATATGGGAACCAGATCAAGATAACGCTTCATCCGTTTTCCCTCCCAAATCCGTAAGGACGCCATCGGTTACCCGGAATACCCGGTCTACAGAAGCTGTCAGGTTTTTGTTGTGCGTAATCATCAGGATCGTTTGCTGGTAATGCCGGGAGGCCCGTGTAAGCAGATCAATAACATCCTGGCTGTTCTTGCTGTCAAGGTTTCCTGTCGGTTCATCGGCTAAAATCAGCTTTGGTCTTGTAATCAGGGCGCGGCCAATGGCGACACGCTGCTGCTGACCGCCGGACAACTGGCTGGGCAGATGGCGGCTGCGTTCGGTCAGGCCCAGCAATTCCAAAATCTTCCGGACTTCTGCGGGGTCAGGTTTTCGGTAATCCAGGAGCAAGGGGAACATAATATTCTGCTCTACATTCAGTTCGGAAACAAGCTGAAAGGACTGGAAGATAAAGCCGATATTGCGCCGCCGGAAAATCGTGCGTTCTTCCTCTTTCATGGAGAACAGATTTTGCCCATCCATAAGAACACTCCCGGAAGTCGGTGAGTCCAGAGCGCCGATGCAGTTCAGCAGGGTACTTTTGCCGGAGCCGGACTCTCCGACAACAGCGGCAAACTCTCCCTTGTTCAATGAAAAAGACACATTTTTTAGCGCGTCCACTTTGACCTCGCCTTTGCCATAGGTTTTACACAAATTCTGTACTTTTAAAATTTCCATAGGGCATCAACCTCCTTCACCAAAAAGATAGCAGATACAGCTTACAATCAGATGAATTTCAGCTTACAATTCCGTAAGGAAAGAAATTGTAAATGTTGTCCCCTCGTTCGCTTCACTCTGTACCGAGATAAATCCGCCCTGCCCCTCAATCATAGATTTTGCCAGGGGCAGACCCAGCCCAACACCTTGCGTATCAAGAGAATGTTTGCTTCGGTAAAAGCGTTTGAAGATATGATGTATGTCCTCCGGCGCGATGCCATTTCCATTATCAGATATGAAAATGCGAAACATTGCCGGTGTACGCTCCCATGTGATTTGAATTATTCCACCTGGTCTTACATGGTCTAACGCATTTTTGACAATATTGCCAATCGCTTCACTTGTCCATTCCAGATCACAAACAAGCTGCTGTTCTGTATTCCCTTCAATCCGTATTTTTTTATTTTCACTTTCTGCCCTTGTCGTTAATTCGCTGATGGACAGAGAAATTAATTCTGATATACGACATCTGCTTTTCTCAAAAAGAATATTTCCGCTGTCTAACCGTGTAATTTTCAGCATGGATTGAATGAGTTGTTCCATACGCTTTAAGGCAATTCCTATTTTGCCCGAAAATGCTTTAACCGTTTCGGGATTATCCGGCTCACCTGCAATGATTTCCTGATACATGGTAAGTGCGGCAAGGGGTGTTTTCAGTTGATGGGAAATATCTGAAATGGTGCTTTTCAAAAATTCTTTTGCCTTATGCTCTGTTTCATTTTTTGCTTGCAGCATTGTAGCAAGCTGTTCAATCTGTCCGAATAACTGAAAAACTGCCCCCTCGCTGTTTTGCGGCAGATGGCAGGAATAGTCCCCGTTGATGTAATTCCGAATGATTGTTTCTGCCTGCTCATATAACCGTTTCCGTTGCCAGAAAAACAACAATGTTCCGATAAAAAGAACCGCGGCCAGCAATAAGGAAATGGTGATAATGGAATAAATGGAAGTATGTTGAAATTGAGTGATATAAGGCAAGCCAGAATGATTATTTAGATTTTTTATACCAACTGCGGCTGACAATTCTTCTCCGGCTGTGCTAATGTGGGTATTTGTGATTGCTGCCGCTATGATATCTCTTGAAACTCCCTGCTCCAAAAGAGAGGAAATAACTGCTTCATCATGCAAGAGGCACATTATTTTCACGGAGTTTGTCTGATATAGATAGAACAACAGCCATGCTCCTGCAATTAAAAAGCCAAAAACAGCTAGGAAACATCCATAAATTTTAATTTGCTTATCATGGTAAAAACTCATATAGCTACCTCTTTCCATTGATAGCCAAACCCACGGACAGTTATCAGGTGCTGAGGATGCGAGGGGTCTGCCTCTGCCTTTTCCCGGAGCCGCCGCACATAGACGGACAGTGTATTGTCATCGACAAAATTTCCCGCTTCGTCCCACAACTCACGCAAAATAATTTCCCGCGTAACGATCCGGTTTACATTTCGTACCAGAAGGCATAGCAGCCGGTATTCCGCGCTTGTCAGTTCCAAATTTTTACCGTTCAGCAATGCCCGGCTGCCTAAGAGATCGATCGTTATATCTCCACATTCGATGACGGTTGTGCTGCCTGGGTTTGCTATACCTGCTCTCCGAAGCAGAGCACGGATGCGGGAACATAACTCCCCTAATCTGAATGGCTTTGTAATGTAATCATCGCCTCCGCTGTCCAGACCTCGGATAATGTTCACTTCTTCGTCAGAGGCCGTCAGAAAAATAATAGGGACTTGTTGACCCTGTCTGCGTACTGCCTCACAAACGTCAAAACCTGTTCCATCAGGTAAAGTGACATCCAGAATGAGCAGGTCGTATTTTCCAATATTCTCGATGCTGTTGAGCGCTTCGGAAACAGTGCGGACAATTTCGGCTTCAAATCCGTTTTTCTTCAAAGAATACTTCAAACCGTCTACAAGGCTTATATCATCTTCCAGCAGCAAAATTTTACTCATAGTGCAGTCCCTTTCCACGTTTTGTTCTGCCGTCAATAGATAAGCGGCAAAATGTAAACAATAAAGATTAGAACCTGTTCTGTATTCTTTATTTTCAAGTCAAAAAGTAAAGCATACAGTATAGGTGGGTTATGAATGTATTTTTATTATAAGGAAACAGCAGTTGAAAATCAAGAAAGAAATGATGAATTAAAAACCGCAGGTAACTGTATATCCTATCATATTCAGAGAAAATGTAGATACCCAAAGTTCAGAAAGAATCATAAACAGAATAGTATGTTCTGTTTCAGGGCTTCCCACAATCGGCTGATTGGAGTATAATAAAGGGAGCTGATGGTTCTGACGATGAAGCGTAGTTTTATTTTTAAAATCCGGCGGGTGATCATATGGCCCAAATACTCGGAGCCTGCTTTTACCGATTATCTCTGCGGGCAGTATACAGTGGCTTCTCTAATATAGACCGGTTGATACAGGAGGATAGCGATGAGGATATTTGAAAACAGGAAAACAAAATATATACCAGCTATGTTATTTATCATTTTATTTTTGGCTGCGGCAGGCATTCTGCTGGCTGTGTTTCTTTACAAAAATAATAAGGGCGGAAATATCCTTACCGGAGCAAGCCCGGATACAAGTGCTTTCCAACTGTATTATTATGACGGGGAAACGGTTATGGTCAGGACGCTGTATGACAGCGGTACGGAGAAGGAAGTGATTAGAAAAATCAATGATATTCCCCTCCAGGCGGCAGATGAACAGGCCCTCTCCCGGATGGAGATTCCCTTCTTTGGAATCTGGATCAGCAGCAGGGAAGGGGATGACATTTCCCTGACAGCATCCGGCGGGGTCTGGCTTAGGAATGACGGGGCGGTTTATTATGGGGATACGGACCTCTCCTTTTTATGGAAAGAGATGGAAGGCAGTGATGAGGATACCCTGAATGTCCTTAACTTTCCCAATGCAGGACATTTGTCCGTATATCATAATTGTTTCCTGCTGAAAGCAGATGAACTGCCTGCAGAGGGTACAGAGGGGGTGTCCATGACTGCCCAGGACATTGGGACAAGCGAGATTACGGTATTGATTTCCAATAACAGCGGAGAAGAGTTCACTTACGGGGAATACTTTTCCCTCCAGAAGCAGATAGGCGGCCAGTGGTACACAATACCTGTCAGGGCGGATAATGTTGGCTTTCCGGATATTGCCCATATTCTTCCGGACGGGGAGAGTGCCAGTGAAACCTATAATCTGGATATTTACGGTACGCTGGAACCGGGGATGTACAGGATTGTGGTGGAAACACTGAGCGCCGAGTTTCTGGTGGAGCATGGGCGGATGGAAGGAGAAAGCAAGGCATTGCAGTGAATTTAGAAAGGATTTGAGATTCTCTGTCAGAGGGTGCTGGCTGCGTATTCATAAGGGAAACGCCGACCATATATCCATCATAAGAATTAATAACCTATAAGTCCGTTCTTGATTTATAACAAAATCAGTGATAAAATCTGACTTTTGCAGAATAAATGTTCTTTTAAGGCCGAAAACCCAGGAATATCAATAGGTTTCGGCCTTATGTGATTTACTGCTTAGTGTTGTGTTTTTCCTTTCTTTTTTCATTTCTCAGTACTTTTTCTGTATTTGTTAGGAATAAAAATAACGTTTATATACTTCTTGATTATCTGAAAAATATGGACAAAAATTCACATATTTTTTTGCTCCTTAATCTCTATAATAAAAAAACCAAACAAAATCCCCCTCATATTTTGGCTGAAAATTAGGAAGCGTGCATATATTTTGTTGATTATAATGGAGTTACTTGAGAAATAAATATAAAAATTCAAACAAAACAAAGGAGAGGAATAAGATGAGCAAAAAATTACGGGTAGCAATTGTTGGGTGTGGAGGTATTGCAAATCAGAAGCATATGCCCTCGATTAAAGCAAATGCAGATAAGGCGGAGATGGTAGCTTTCTGTGATACGGTATTGGAGCGTGCAGAGAAGGCAGCGAAGGAATACGGAACAGAAGACGCTAAAGTGTATACGAATTATCAGGAAATGCTGGACAAATCAGGGGACATGATTGATGTGGTTCATGTATGTACACCAAATGTAGCGCACTGTCCCATTACCGTAGCAGCTTTTGAGGCAGGAAAGCATGTTATGTGTGAAAAACCTATGGCACATAATACCGAAGATGCACAGAAGAAAAAATTATTTTATAAAATATTTCGTGAGTCCTATGGCTGTTCACCGAGAGAATTTAGAATCGCTGCGAGAAAGAGGGTATGAAAAAAGTCTGTAAAAAAAGCGGAGAATGTTATATAATAACTCCAAGGATAAAAAAATTACAAAAGGAGTTTACCAATGCTTTATATTGAACATTATTCGAAAACTTATCCCGGCGGGAAGAAGGCGGTGGATGACCTGACCCTGCATGTTGAACCAGGCGAGATCTATGGATTTATCGGCCACAACGGAGCAGGTAAAACCACTACTCTTCGGGCTATGGCCACGGTACTGGCAATGTTCGGTTCCATGGCATTACTGGGGGTGGCAGCAGGATTGTATTATCTGGGCAGTAAAACAGCTCCCTGGACTGCACTGGCACTGCCCATAGGGGTATTTGCTTTATTTGCGGCAGTATGTATCGTGATCCTTACCAGACAGGGACCATCACTGCTGAGAAAGCTATAGACAAAATTATAAAATATGACAGCACTTTACAAAATTTTTCATTTTAGGCAATAAAAAACATACAATCTGCGCTAGCTGTTGTATAGTATAAGCGTCAACAAAACGGTCACAGGGCTTGTGGAAGAATTCGACTTTCCGAGATTATATGGTTCGTTCAGTGACCGGAATGGAAAGGCTTTTGAATCTCATCTGTATTGCTTATAAGAGAGATTATGTGAATAAAAAACACTATGAAAGAATTTCAGAAAGGAAAAATAAAATGGATGAAATGTGGATAGGTTTTACTGCCTGGGGTGTAGCCGGTATCCTAATGATAGGTATTGGAATATGGGCATTATTTTCAAAAAAACCAGTGAACTTTTGGGCAAATACTAGTGTAAGCGAAATCAATAATCCTAAACAATATAATTATGCCGTTGCAAAATTGTTTTGTTTGTATGGAATTATTTTTATTATTTTGGGTATTCCATTGTTAGCCGGACAAAATTCTGCATGGATATTATTATCCGTTATTGGTGTGATGATAGAAAGCATAATGGCAATGATTATCTATGTACTGGTTATTGAAAAGAAATATAAAAAGAAACACAGGTTCTGAATACCAATCTTAGAAAACAGAGTGAAAAGGAAAAACTTGGTATCCTGGATGTAAGAATCCTGATGAACAATAATACCGAGATTGATATCGAAATCCAGCTTGCCGCAATGAATATCTGGGCTGACCGGGCATTGTTTTACCGGGCTAAGATGTATACAGAACAGATTAGCGCCGGGGAGGATTATACGGTGTTTAAGAAATGTGTAAGCATCAGTATCTTAGATTTTAAACTTTTTGAACAGGAACCGGAGTTTTATTCCCGTTTCCATATCCGGGAGCATTATCAGGGCATTACGATATGAACCGTCCCTTTCCAAAAGACAGCGATCGGGGGAAGATATGGAGGATATCCGGCAGTATTGAGAATTTTGAGCAGTATGAGGTTATTTATGTGGGTTACCCGATCTGGCTTGTGTACCACAATTTGATACAATGCACCCAAGCATGATTTCTTATTTAGAAATAAAAATTTGCTAAGTAATCTACTGATAAACCAGTTTTGTCTTTTTCGTAAGGATAACCGCAATGGCAAATGTAATCATTTCAGCAATGAGCGGGGCTGCCCAGATTGTGTTGCTTCCGAATATAATAGGGATACAGAATATGGCGATTGCTTTTATTATGATTCCTCTGCATATGGCAATGATATCCGACTGCTTTGTCCTTTTCGTGGAATAGAACAGTGAAGTATAGACCAGATTTAAAGCCATGGGAATAAAGGACAGGCTGAAAACAGGCAATGCTTTGGATGCTGCATTTATCAGCTCCATGTCCTGGCTGAAAATGCGGATGGCTGGTTCATCAAAGAGAATCAGACCTGCAGAAACCAGAACTGACAGCACAAGATTGATTGCCATGCCAAAGCGGAAATAGTCGTTGATTTCTTTTGTATCCTGTTTGCCATAACTGTTGCCCCAAAGCGGCTGTAATCCCTGCGCCACACCGGAAAGAACCGCATTTGCCAGAGAATAGATGAAACTTAAGACACTGTAGGTGGATACCCCGATATCGCCTGCAAGACCGGCAAGGACAAGGTTATAACACAGAGCTGTGACCGGGGTGGTAAGCTGTGTGACAGCTTCGGGAGCGCCGTGCTTGCAGATCTTTCTGATCAGCACAGGCTGTATTGTAAAACGCCGAATTCGGAGATTTCCATGTTTACAGATGAAATGGGACAGCAGAACCAGAAGTGAAACAATCTGTCCCAATCCGGAGGCAACAGCAGCCCCAATCACGCCCATCTGAAGCGGGAAAATAAAAAGCCAGTCAAGAAAGATATTGGATACTGCCCCTGCACACATACCCACAAAGGATAGGGTAGGGGAACCGTCATTCCGGACAAATACGGAAAGGCAGTTGCTCATCAGCATGGGAAGTGAAAATGCGGAATAGTAAAAAAGATAGTCTGCCGACATCCTGCGCATTTCCTCCCCCAGCTTACGTGCGCCGCTTAAATCCACGATCTGCTGTGAAAAAACAGTTCCGACAACTGTCAGAATAACCGCTGTCAGGACAGTCAGTGTTAAGGCTGTCATGAAAGCATTATTTGCCCCATCCTTGTCATCCCGTCCCATTCTGATGGCAATAATAGTGGCACCTCCCATGGGGAACATTGCGACAATGGCTACAGCGAATGTAATGAATGGAACGCCGATATTGACAGCACCTAAAGCGGCTGAACCGACTCCCTGGCCTACGAAAATACCATCCATGACATTATACAGATAAGTGACAAACAGGCTTCCTACAGCCGGAAAGATATAGCTGCATAATTGCTTTACTTTGGGATTCATAACATAATACCTCCTTTAATTTAAAATCGAGTAGGAGGAAGGCGAAATAATCGCCTTCCTCCTACTCGATTGCTGTTAACTGTAGGAAGTATTTGTCACAATGAAAA
>ERZ808037.675-NODE-675-length-28786-cov-4.409001_pt1 | contig 28786 bp, 24 predicted proteins | sample MGYA00380190_ERZ808037 | MGnify/ENA primary metagenome ERZ808037 (study PRJEB31490, sample SAMN06133399) | mouse gut metagenome | isolation source: J9 | host: mice | place: China: Chengdu | collected 2015-05 ...
CAACAATACCGCCGATAATATACTTCTGTCCGACCATATACAAGATCAGCACCGGAAGCATCATCAGAACCAGTCCCGCCATCATCGGCGCGTAATCCGCGGATCTTGTAGCCAGGAAGGAATAGGTCATCAGAGGCAGAGTCTTTACCTCCTTCACGGAGAGGAAGGTACTTGCCAGAATATAGTCATTCCAGATAGACAGCGCGGTAAACACGATACTGGTAATGATAATCGGCTTCAGCAGCGGGAAGATGATCCTGAAAAACGTCCCTTCCATGGAAGCGCCGTCGATCATCGCCGCCTCGTCCAGATCCCGCGGAATGCCTTTAAAGAATCCATGCATGATCAGGATACCATTCGAAATACCGAAACCGATGTAGACATAGAACAGGCCGAAATAGGTATTCGTCAGGTTCAGCTTATTGTAAATGATGCTGATCGGGACCAGTGCAACCTGCATCGGCAGCATCATACCGATCAGGAAGAAAGTAAACCACGCCGTCGGCTTTTTCAGCGTCAGCCTTGTGATCGCAAAAGCCGCCATCGCCTCCACGAAAATACCGAGCGGCACTTTCAGACAGCAGATGATCAGGTCATTTTTCATATACTGGAACAGACGCCCCTTTGTCATGGCATTCGTAAAGTTGTCCCAGGCAATGTTTTCCGGCATCTGGAACAGACTCATACCGCTGAAAAAGTCCCCCTTCGACTTTACCGCCGTAAATACCAGGGTGATGATCGGGACGACCCACAGGATTGCCAGAATGATCAGAATGATATATTTCAGCGCCATACCCGCTGTTTTCTTTGCTTTTCCATCCATAGCTGCGCCACCTCCTAATTATTCTTAGTCGTGAAGGATAAGTACGGTATGATAACGATCAGCATGATCAGCACCATCACGATCGCGATGGTCGTGCCATATCCTACATTATTATAATCAAACGCCTGCGAGTACATATAGGTGGACAACATCTGTGTCGCATTGTTCGGCCCGCCGTCCGTCAGACCCTTGACGATATCGTACACCTTCATGGCGGAGATCACCAGGATCGCTATGACCATGATAAAGGTATCTCTCATCAACGGCAGCGTTACCCGAAAGAACTTCTGCACCGCATTCGCCCCGTCGATGGACGCAGCCTCCAGCACATCCACGGAAACCGCCTGCAGTCCTGCCAGAAACAGGATCATCGGCTGTCCGATGGCCTGCCACAGAGCCGCCACGAAAAGAGCGATCAGCGCCGTCTTCTCGCTGGAGATCCATGTCTGGGAAAAGTCCACCCCGATGGCCCGGAAGAACTCATTGATAAATCCGATGTTCGGATTGTAGATCCATCTCCAGATCAACGCCACGGCAATTCCCGCTACCACGCAGGGAAAATAGAAGAATGCCCGAAAGAACGTCCTGCCGCGGAATTTATGATTCAAAAGTACAGCCAGCGCAAGCGCCACCGTCATGGTCACGCAGACTGTCAGGAATATCCAGATCAGATTGTTTTTCAGGGCAATATAGAAGATCTTGTCCTGAAACAGTGTGATGTAATTCGTCAGGCCCACAAAACGCATACCGCCGACGCCGGTGCCGCTGTGCAGACTGATATACAGAGAATACCCCACCGGAAAGATAATAACGGAAAGATAAATGATCAGTGCCGGAAGCATAAACGCATAGGCCGAGTAATCCTTTTTCTTCGTTTTCATACTTGCATAACCTCCTGTTCCTGTCCCATAAGCATATACATCTTTTATTCAGAAGAGGCATATAAGGGTTGCTTATATGCCTCCTATGGCTGCTTTTTACGCAAACAGTCTCTTTACTTCGCCAGATAAGCCTCGATCGCCGCCTGTACATCCGAAGCCGCCTGCTCCGGTGTCATCGTGCCGCCGTAGATCGCATCCTGTGCCGCAAACAATACATCCGCAACTTCCGTCGGGAACGCCTGGTCCGTGATCGTGAAGGTGCCGCCCTTGCCGCTGGTCTCGATCATCTCGGGAACATTGGGCTGTCCTTCCGGCATGCTCGCATCGTTTCTGGGCAGCGGCAGGTTATAATACTGCCCGTACTGTGCCGTAGCTTCCTCGGAATACAGATAATCCATATATTCCACACAGGCTGCCAGTTCCGCATCAGACAGATTCTTGTTAAACTGTGTCATCTCGGCAAATGCAGACATACGTCCTGTGCCGTTGGGGAACGGGAACCAGCCGAAGTTATTCATATCCAGCTCGTTCTGCAGAATGTTGCCGTCATACCACTGTCCCTGCACATCCATGGCCGCTGTACCGGATCCGGTTGCCATGATCGTATCGTTGGGGTCTGCTGTCAGGAAACCATCCGGGAAATATCCCTTCTCGCAATACTCCTGATACTTCGTGAAGGCCTTGACAACCGCCTCATTGTCCCAGCTCTCCTCGAAGGAATTCATCTTATCGTGCAGTTCCACACCTGCATATGTTTCAACAAACTGCTCCAGCAGTCTCATAACATGCCATCCATAAAGACCTGCTGTGGAAACAGGAATGATGCCGTTCTCTTTCAGAGTCGCGCAGGCAGCGTCGAACTCATCCAGTGTGGTGGGCACTGCGATATCATACTGCTCGAAGATATCCTTCCTGTAATAGATACCAAGCACATTGTAACTTGTGGGATAACCGCTGAGCTGACCGCCCAGAGTACAGAGATTCAATGCACCTGCATTGAACGTATCCGACCACTTGTTTTCTTCTGCATAAGCCGTCAGATCATAGGTGCATCCATTGTCCACGTAATATTGTCCCAGACTGCCGCCCCAGTTAAACCACATATGCGGTAAGGTGCCGGCCTGAGCTGCAACTTTACATGCGTCTTTGATTCCGTCCGTGTCATAGTACGCAACCGTGACTTCGATATTGTCATGGGCTGCGTTAAATTCTTCCGTCAAAGGATCGATCGCGTCCATCCTTCCATTCAGGGTCCAGAAGGTAACTTCTACAGATTCCCCGGAAGCGTCCGCGCTTCCTGTATCTGCGCTTTCTGCCGCCGCTGCGTCCTCTGCCGCATCTGCTCCCGTTCCTTCCTCAGAGGCTGTTTCACCCCCCCCCGGATGTACTTTCGCCGGCTCCGGTACTGTCGCCTGTTGAACCGCATCCGGTAAGCATTCCAGCCATCATGCAGGATGCCACAGCAACAGAAATGATCCTGGTAACCAATTTCCTTTTCATGATTCTTTTCCTCCTTGTCTGTTATTTGAACTTTACTCTATTCTAAGCAGTGATGATCCTCTGCCTAAAACCGCTTTATGCTTCCCGCCCTTAATCTCTCTTAACGTTAAGTTTGACAAGTCACCCAAACAATTTATAAATTCCATGTGGAAATTTACTATTATGGCACCGCCGTATCAAACTGCGCCGTCCCGGACAATACACAGTGCACAATATATTTCCTGCAAATCCCGTTTCTTTTCACATTCCGTCTCTATTTGCTTAATATCATATCTGCTTTCCAACTTAATTACAGTATCTAATTAAGTGTTTATCACTTAATTCTCAGCTTAATCTTGCAATGGCGAAAATCTTCTATCATAATATAGTCCAGAATGACCAATGCGCTTTATGGGGAGGGATGAAATATGGGGATCACTGCAAAAGAACTGGCAGAAAAATTGAATCTTTCCGCTGCCGCCGTGTCCATGGCTCTGCACAACAAACCGGGCGTCAGTACACAGACCAGACAGCTCGTGTACGACACCGCTCTGAAATACGGCTTCGATTTCTCCAGGATTTCGGAAAAGAAACAGGTGGACGGCTCCATCTATTTGATCATTTACCAGAAACACGGGACCGTCGTCGCCGATACCCCCTTTTTCTCCAAAGTGATAGAAGGGGTATCTCTCGGCTGCAAAAATCAGGATTACAAGATGAAGACCAGCTATGTCTATGAGGAGGAGGATACGCTGGCCAGACAGATCGAGGATATCCGCTATTCCGACTGTGCCGGTATCATCCTGCTGGGCACGGAGATGACCGCCGACGACCTGAAACCTTTTCTGTCCCTGCCTGTCCCGCTTGTGCTGCTGGATACCTATTTCGATACGGTTCCCTGCGACAGCATCCTCATCAACAACCATCAGGGCGCCTATCTGGCCACGCTGCACCTGTTCCGCCGGACCAAGAAGCAGCCCGGCTACCTGCGGTCCTCCTACCCGATCTGCAATTTCGCGGAGCGTTCCACCGGCTTCTACAACGCCATCCGAGACTGCGGCATGTCCACTTCCAAAAGCATCGTGCACTATCTGTCTCCTACCGTCGAGGGCGCCTGTGCGGACATGCGGGAAATCCTCCGCTCCGGCGAGAGGCTTGCCTCCTGCTATTTTGCGGACAATGACCTGATCGCGGTAGGCGCCATGAAGGCCTTCAAACAGTTCGGCTACGCGATTCCGGAAGATATCGCCATCGTCGGCTTTGACAACTCGCCCATCAGCAGCATTATCGAACCGGCCCTCACCACCATCCATGTTCCCAAACAGTACATGGGGGAATTCGCGGCCAGCCGCCTGATCGAGCGGATGCAGAATCCCGGACAGTCTCCGGTGAAAATCCAGATCGCCACCACCTTATTAAAAAGACAGACAACCTGACCGCCGGTCCTTTCCGGTTGTCAGGTTGTCTCTTCCATCTCCCGTCATCTCTGCCGGCAGTTTCAGTGTCCACACCCAAACTGCCGCTTCACTTTCTGGCTATGATCAGCATATCCTCATTACAGTCCGACAGCATAAAATGCGTCTTCCCATCCTTTACGGCATAAAGCGGTGTCATCACCCGTCTGCTCTCCAGTGCGATCATCTCCACCCGATAGCCGCTCAGATCACGCAGTACCGCAAACTCATCGTGATAGGGCGTATAGATGACCGCCATATCATCGGACTCCGCCATCCGCACCAGGGAAGAGCGGGTCTCAAGCGCATCCGACGGCTTCAGCGAAAACATGTCATACTGCTCAAACAGCCATTTCGCATACCCGACGTCCCAGGCGCCCGGAAACTGCAGTGCCGCCCGCCAGTCGTACGGCATACCCGAATATGCCATGTTGTTGAAGGATTCTCCGCGATGATGCATCTGCCAGACGCCGTGGGCCCCGTAGGAAATCCCTGCTTTAGAGCCGGACAGCAGGCTGATCCACGTCACCCGGCGCACATCATACGCGCCAAACCTGCCGTAGTGGAAGCCAAACCCGTGCCCCTCATAACAGGGTTCCGTGTTGATGATGGGCTTTCTCTGCGCCTTCCTTAAAAACTGCTCCGAACAGGCCGGCATGGCGGACTGACAGCCGTGCACATCGAGATTGCCCGTCTCGTCGATGCCGTGTCCGGACTGATAGGCATAGAAATGGTACTGCGGATGCCTGCACAGCACCTCCGGCGGATCAGCCTGCGGTTTCAGATGCAGCGTCGTCAGTCCCCGGGGATCCTTTTCATGCAGTACGTCAAGAATCTCCAGATAGTACCTGACCACCTGCTCTGTCTCAAACCCCGTATCCCCGGATACAGAATAGATCGGGTCATATTTTGCAAACCGCTCCACCATATATGCCGCAAGGGGCCTCACCTTTTCAAAAGGGATCACCGTACCCGGGCTGACCTTCGCCGCCCAGGTATCCGGAATATAGTTCACCCAGAACAGATGCAGAAAAGGGATCATATCATATTCTTTCATCACCGAAAGCATCTCTTCCGCCCGGTCGAAATACGCTTCGTTTCTCTCCGAAAACAGGTAACTCCCGTCCCGCAGCGCAAAAGGATGCATCGCATCCTCCGAGGCGGAATTGTCATGCGCGATCGGCATCACGCTGATCTGCAGCGCGTTAAAGCCCTGCTGTTTTCTTCTTACGACAAGCTCCCTCCACTCTTCTGTTGACAGCTTCTGGAATGCCATCCAGTCCGTATCACTTAAGAGAAAAAAGGGGCTGCCGTCCCGCTCCAGAATATCACCGGAAGCAGCTGTCTGCAATCGTCCCATCCTGATAAACCTCCTTAACACCGGCCAGCCTGATTTTATTCCCTATCATATCCGCTTTCCGGCTTAATTGCAGTAACTTATTAAGTGTTTATCGCTGAATCTGCCGCTTAATCCGGTATCCGCTCCGCTCCCGCATCTCACTCTTTACACCGGATTTACACAGTAGTTTTCATATATCCTGTTCTTTCTGCACCGCTCCTCCATACTCAGCCGTTCGGCGTCCGCGATCTCATAGACGCCGAAAGTATCATAGAGCCGCGAGACCGGATCGATCTCCACGAACGTACACCACGGCAGCCAGTGATAATGGGAATCCAGCACCTGCAGGGCGAAATTACCGCTCTCGTGCCCAAGCCCCCTGTAGCGGTAGCCCACGCTGCCGTCCACATCGTTGGACTGTCTGGTATTGTTGTGGATAAACTCTGCAAAATCCCTGTAATGTGCATCCCCGGTCAGCAGATACAGTCTGTAATAGGTGTAAGAGCAGGCCGCCATATAGACATCCGCACCGCCGCCAAGCGTTATGATGCTCTGTCCGCTGATCGAATAGTGGTTGAAGGGGTGTACCGGCTGCGGCGCCACCACCGGAAATGTCCACGCATAGGTCCAGGTTTCCGTGTAATCCGCCGCTGACACCGCGGCCTCCAGCCACTTCTTATCCGCCGTCAGGTCATAGAGGGCCAGAAATCCGAAGAGCGCATAGATTCCCGCCTCCTTGTCGGTGACATCCAGATTGTCGCAGGTGCCGCCTCTGTACTCCATCTTCAGATGCTGGTTCTCATAAGCCCACTCTCCGGCCCGCACTGCCGCCTGTCTGTAGGACGCATCTCCCGTCACCAGATACATCTGGATCAGGAAGCGGATCGGGCTGGGCGTATTGGCTTTGGAATCCATATTCACGGAGCCATCCTCCTTATAGGAACGGTAGTAACTGCCGTCCTCATTCTGAATACGCACATACCAGTCCGCCGTTTTCTTACAAAAGGCCAGCCATGCATCTTCCTCTGTGCCCTTTTTATGCAGATACAGCCATCCGTCCAGGATCGCTTCCATCCCATCGGCGATCATTCTCGTCCAGAACGGATACGGTTCCCAGTCGCCGATCGCAGGATGATAGCACACCGCAGGCGCACCGCTTCTGGTCATGGCATTTTGTACCCAGAAATCCAGAATCCCCCTGCCCTTCTCCCAGGCTTCCCGATCCTGGTACAGATCTCCGTAGCGCAGCAGCTGATACCCGATCCCCGGCTGCTGTCCGACGAAACCGAACTGGAAGGACACTGAATTGGCATCCATGTGCGGCAGCTGCGCCGCAAAAGGCAGACCATAAGATTCCCCATACCTGCGGGTCAGTTCCCGCAGGAAGTACATACAGTTCCTGTAATGCTGCTCGTTATCCACCGCAAACAGCCGGTCGCGCATACGCTCATAAGTCCGCCTCCAGATCGACCGCATCATCGGCTGAAAGCCGTCATACTGTCCCATATCCACGGCAACCGCATACTCCTGCGCAAATCCTTCCTCCATGGGGTGGAATACGTAACTGGTCCGTCTGGAACGTATCCCGAAATCTATGGAGGCATAGAAATCATCCCGGGAAATCTCGCTCTCCGTTCCCGGATAAACATAATCAATCGAAAGACCGTCGCTTACCGTGTCGGTCTCTCTGCGCACGGCATACCCATAGTAGAGATAATTGAGCGTCCTGTTTTCCGGACGGCTCATGCCGATGGACGCGATCGTAAAAGAAGGATCCACCGTCGTCTCCGACATGACAATATCCAGATTGCGAAGCGTCACATCTGCTGCAAAGCGGGACAGTGAGATCATCTCTCCCGATGCATTGCTCTGCATGGCAAACAGCGGCAGGGCGTACCGGGTCTCGAATCGCCAGAAATACTCCGCATCCAGTCCCTTCCCGATTGCCCACGGCGGCGCATACTCATTCTGCAGATACCACACGCCCGGTGCAAAATACTGGTAATCTGTATACTCTGAGGACTCCTCCATCGTGAAAGACAGCTTCGTGGCAAACCCCAGATCGTCCCCGGCCTGCTCCACCCGCACCTTTCTTGAGATCTTCAACCCCTCGCCCGCCGGCTCATACGTATCTGCAAAAGAAAGCCTGGAGCCGGCCGCTGTGTCCACCGTTCCCCTGCCGGTCACCCTTCCTTCTTCCAGCGCGATTTCCCTGTACGGCGCATCATAAAAGTCTGTGATCGCCTCGGCGGTCTTCACCAGCGCATAGAGCGGCCGCTTATTATAGTACAACAGCCGTCCTTCTCTCCTAAGCTGTACACCACCCTCTGTAAAGCAGGCGCAGTATTTCCCGAATTTTACTTTCATTTGCATTTCCATTCGCTTTTCCTCCTGTGCTCCTTATCTTTTTGCTTCCGTTCTGTCTCCTGTCATTTTCTGCCGCCGGGCTTCCCGGTACAGATCAAGACTGCCTGCAAAGCTACCTCAGACTCATAACATAAATCTGACAAGGATTCCACGTATCCCACAATGTGGGGAATACCTCAAATTCCTTAAATCCAAGCGAGAGATAAAACTTATTGGTTCTGTCGTATTCCTCATATTTGCCCATTTGAACTGTTTTGACCTGAAGAAAGGAATAGCCCTGCTCACCGGCTGCCTCTTTTGCGCTGTTGAATAATGTCCGGCCAATACCTTTCCGATGGAACTCCTTTAAAACACCCATGACATATAATTCCACTGTTTCCCTGCCGGTTTCTTTCAAATACAGAAATCCCAAAGGTTTATCAGCATCGAAGGCACAAAAGAACAGTTTATCGACGCTTTCTGCAATATATTCTTCCCGTGCCTCGGGAATCCCGAACCAATCGGGGAGAGCTTCCAGGACAAGTCTTGTTATGCTTTGTTTTGTTAAATTGTCTGTGATTTGCCTTATTTCCATCTTGATCTGTTTTTCCTTTTCTTTTTTCATTTTTCTGGTCTGTTATTTGAATCAAGTATATAATGTCTAGAGATGATTTTCAATCTGTTGTCCTTATGAAAAGGCTACATTTATAAAGTAAAGAATATAAGAAATTCTAAAAAAGACAGGAAGAGAAATTTACGACTATACATGGAACCAGGGTTCTGTTATCGTAAGAGTTACAGACACGGAAAGACTGGAAATTTCAGCCATTGTAGGTTACCGAAAGAGTGGGTGAAGCCTTCAAAGACATCCTACAGCTAAAAACTAATACCATCACAGTTACTTTGATAGATTTTTAATAAATTCGGCTTATAAAAATAATTGCCGAAATTAGTTGAAATTTTCTTTTTCGTGTTGTATGCTTTAGGCGGAGGTGATTCACATGAATGGACTTGCTGAAAACAAAAAGTTCATCACTACCGCTGAACTAAAGGATATGGGGTACTCCTATTACAAAATAGGCAAACTTGAAAAAGACGGGCTTCTCCGCCGTGTCAATCGAAGCACCTATGAAAACCTTTCCTACAAGGGAGATGAGAATGACTTCTTCAGCGCGGAAGCCTTCGTTCCATATGGTGTCATATGCCTCATGAGTGCTGCCAGATATTATGAACTTACGAACTGCCTGCCGGATTCGGTCGATGTGGCGGTAGAGCGAAAGAAAAAGGTTGTCACTCTTCCGGACTGGCCAGAAATAAAGATATTCTACTTCGCCCCTGCCCGCATGGATCTTGGAGTTACCGAAGTTCGTGAAGACGATAATGTTTTTCATATCTTCGATATTGAGAAAACTGTCGTGGACATCATCTACTACAGGAATAAAATCGGCATTGAAGAAACATCCGAGGTGCTTAAGAATTACCTGAAGCGAAGGGACAGGCAGATTGACAGGCTATATGCCTATGCAAAACGGCTCAGGTGTGAAAAGATCGTCAGAACATATCTGGAGGTGCTTGTGTGATGAATGCAGAATCAGTAAAAGCGAGATTGAAAAACTTTGCAAAAGATACCGGTCATACATTTCAGGAGGCTCTCACCTACTATGGGCTGGAACGGACGATCTGCCGTATCTCCGTTTCAGAATATGCGGAACACTTCGTATTGAAAGGCGGTATTTTCCTGTATGCGATATTTGACAGAAACTATGAGCGTGCAACCACGGATATCGATCTTCTTGCACGGCGGATATCCAACAGCAGCGACGAAATGAAGACTGTATTCCAGAACATCCTGTCACAGCAAATCGATGATGCCCTCGTGTTTGATATTAATTCCATTACGGTGGAGGAAATTACGGAATTTAAGGAATATCACGGTCTCCACATCTCTGCCGCCGGATATCTTGACCGCACGAGAATACCTGTCGGAATCGATATCGGATTTGGGGATGTGGTTTATCCCGATGCGGTAAAGATGGAGTTCCCGGTCATCCTTGACATGGAACCTCCGAAGGTAAACGCCTACTCCCTTGAATCGTCCATTGCAGAAAAGCTGGAGGCTGTCATCCATAACGGATACCTCAACAGCAGATACAAGGATTTTTACGACATCTATGTGCTCTCTACGAAATATACGTTCTCGTTTGACACGCTAAAAAATGCTGTAATTGAAACATTCGAAAACCGAAAGACTCCTATGACAATGGACTCCGCCGCTTTTGGAGATGAGTTTTTGAACGATCCAATGCACCAAACGAGGTGGAAGGCGTTTCTGAAAAAGAAAAAGGCTCTCATCCAGGTTCCAATGGATGAAGCTATGGCACGCATAAAGCTCTTTGTCCGTCCTCTGCTTGAGGATGCGTCATCAGGAGAGATAAGCTGGAAACCAGACACAGGCCGTTGGGAATAGTTACTTGTCGCTGAAATTTATCCATTTTCTATATAGTCAAAGCAATTCCTGTCCCCTTTTTCTGACATTCAGGCAGAACAGACAGCGGTGTTTACCATACAGTCAAAACTTCCGTGCCTCACCGGATCACCGCCCGTCGCGCCACCAGATACGCCGCCCCATAGTACATCAGATACAGCCCCAACATCGCTGCCGCCGTAACAGACGCGATCACCGGCACGCTTCCCGCCATCCCATCCATATGCAGCGCATCCACGGTCTGCATCCCGATCATACAGGTCGGTATGCTCATCACCATCGCCGAACAAAAAGGCAGCAGAAAGAAGAAAAATGTCTGCCCGAACAAAGCCCTGCCCTGCTCCCGCTCATCTGCTCCCAGCCGGAACAGCACTTCATACCGCCGCCTGTCCTCCGTCAGATCAGACAGCATCTTAAGCGCCAGGATCGCCAACGCCATCAGCAAAAATACCGCCGCCACAAACAGCGCTCCCGCCACGATGACGGCGCTCGTCTGGTTATCCAGCTGCCGCCCGTACTCCCGCAGGAAAAAGTCGCTGCGCTGCCTCGTCTCCCTTCTGTCTCCATACCCGGTCACATCCGGATAGGTCAATTCCTTCTTGAGCGCCATCCCGTCGTATGCCCCGTACTCCAGATCGTACGCCACAAAAGACAGCACCTTTTCCATGGAAGCTGCCGCTTCATCCGGCACCACCGCAAAAAAGTAAGTCTGGCAAAAGGTCGGATATTCCTCCGTATACCCCCGAAACCGGTAAGTCTTCCCCGCTTCCGCAAACGTAACACTGCTGAAATCTGTCACCCCCACCCGGCCGTCGATGCTGACGATCAGATACTCGTCCACCAGCGTTACCTTCTCATACCCCAGCGGCTCGATCAGCGCATTGAAGTCTCCCACCGGCATAAAAAGATCCACCAGCACTGCATACCCCACATCTTTCGACCAGCAGGTATGCTCATACAGATCCCGCCTGCCCGTGGTATACAGCTGATACGGAATCTTCTTAAGAATGGCACGATACTTTTCGATCCGCCGCTCACATTCCGCCAGCGGGATGGCATTTTCCTGCTCCCTGCCCTCAAAGAAACGGTCCTCACAGTAGGTCGCATCATAAGGATAGCTCCTCTCAAGCATTTCCGCCTGCCCGCCTTTTATGATAAAAGACAGATTCACCCAGATCACCGCAAAAGTCAGAAGGAAAGCCAGACTCCCGTGCATCAGGGCATTGCTGCTCAAAGAACCGGAAAGCTGCCGCAGCACGAAAGTACGGCTGCCCCTTATCCTGAACCGCCTGCATCTTAACAGGAGAAACACCACGCTCTTGGTCAGCGCCACATGAAAAAGCATAAGCGCCAGCGCAAACATCCCCATGACCGAAATCAACGAACCGGCCGAACCTCTGCTCTCCCGGATCAGCGTCTCGATCTGCCCGCTCAGGCTCACCAGACATCCAACCATCACCGTTACCGCCACCAGCATAACGCAGGCCCAGCACACCGGATGCCGCACCGCCTTCTCCACCTTTTTCTCTCCATGAAGCAGATCATGGATACTGACTTTACGCAAATACCCGGACGACACCAACAGCGCCATCACGAAGATTCCCGCCACCACGACCATCGTGATCCGCAGTCCCTGCAGCGAATACCCGGAAAAAGCATAGGCCGCCTCCGTCATGCGCATCACAAGTGCCAGCAGCCCCTGATACAGAAAAAGGCCCAGCACCAGCCCTGCTCCCAACGCCGCTCCGCAGATCAGCAGCGTCTCAAACAGAAAGATCCGCAGGATATCGCCCCGCTGCATCCCCAGCGTCAGATAAGTGCCAAACTCCCTTCTGCGCAGTTTCAGCATAAAAGAAGTGGCATAGCTGAGTACAAAGGCCACCACCAGTCCCACCAGAGCCACCATCCAGGTCAATATCGTGCGCAGGTCACTTTCGCCGTTCAAAAGCAGTAACAGCGCATCGCTGTAGAGCACATTGTTCACTGCAAAAAGCAGCGCCACCGTAAATGCCACCGTCATAAAGTAGATCAGATAATTGGTAAACTGCCTCTTCACATTCCGCACTGCCAGTTTAAAAAACATCCGTCTCACCTCCCAGCGCCGCCGTAGCGGAAAGAATCGCCTGATACATCTCCTTCCGGGTTCTGCCGCCCCGGTTCACCTCGCTCCAGATCTGCCCATCTTTCAGAAAAAGCACCCGCTCCGCATAAGAGCCTACCACCGGATCATGCGTCACCATCAAAACAGTAGCCTGCAGCTTTTCATGCATCATCGCAAAAGTCTCCATCAACAGCCTGGAATTTCTGGAGTCCAGCGCTCCCGTCGGTTCATCCGCCAGAACAAGCGCCGGCGCCGTGATCAAAGCCCGGGCACACGCCGCTCTTTGCCGCTGCCCGCCCGAAAGCTCCCAGGGAAATTTTCCCAGCTGGTCTTTGATCCCCAGAGCCGCCGCCACTCTCTCCAGTTCCTCTTCCGTCTTCCGAAGCGCCTCCCGTTTCAGATTTAACGGCAGTATGATATTCTCCCCGATCGTCAGGGTATCCAGCAGATTATACTCCTGAAAAATGAACCCCAGCTCATCCCGCCGAAAAGCCGCAAGCTCCTTCTCCTTCATCCCGGACAGATGCTTTCCCCGGATACAGATATCCCCCGAGCTGGCCCGGTCGATCGTCGCGATCACGTTGAGCAGCGTACTTTTCCCCGATCCCGAGGCTCCCATGATCGCCGCAAACTCTCCTTCCTGCACCCCAAACGATATCCCGTCAAGCGCCTTTGTCACCACACTGCCCCTGCCATAATATTTCGTCACATTCGTAAGCCGTAAAATTTCCCTCATGCACCCACCTCCATGTGCCTACTATACCACACCCTTCCTCTTTCTTTTCTATCCCAATCTCTCCGCAACCCTTACATTTTTGTAAGGCTACAGGGAGAACGTAAACCGCGTATAGCGTCCCGCTTCCGACTCCACCGTAAATCCGATCCCCAGCTTTTCGCACAACCGTTTCACCACATACAGCCCCATGCCCGTACTGTTTGGGAACCTCTCTCCGTTGGTCCCGGTAAACCCGCGGTCCGTGATCCGTTCCACCTCATGGGACGGCACCCCGATCCCGTCATCCTCCACCACGATCCGTTTTCCTTCTGCGTGCAGCAGGATCCGGCACCCCGGACAGTACTTGGCCGCATTGACCAGCAGCTGCTGTACCATATAGGACAGCGACTTCTCATCCCCATAAGCCGTGAAATCCCCCGTAAGCTCCACCCTGATCCCGGCCGCGATCAAAATTTCCATCTGCCTTTTGACCGCCTCTTCTAAAAGTCTGCCCGCCGAAAAGCGCACCGCCCGGATATCCCTGTCTGCGCTGCGAAGCCTTGCATAGTACAGAATGTCTTCTGTCAGATTATCGGCCCGCCTGATCTCTCTGGCACAGCGGCCCGCCACCTGACACACCTGCCCTCTGCACAGCGGCCCCTGATTGGCCAGGATCAGCGAACAGGCCGTCAGCGGCGTCTTCAGCTCATGGATCCACCGCTCCACATACTCCATATATTCCTCTTTCTCCCGTCTGGCCGTCTCCGCCGCGTCGATGGCCGAGGCGGAAACACTTTTCATCACCCGGTAATAGCAGCGTTCCACACCGCCTGCCGGCACGGGCAGTACCTCCCCTGCCAGATACCGTTCCGGCAGACTGGCAAGCAGGTTCTCCAACTGCACAAGCCTCCTTTTCAGCACCAGATAATCTACCGCCAGATACAGCGCCGCAAACAAAAAGATCCCGCCGTACAACACCGCAGTAAAAGCCGGCGTTACACCACAGATCAACAAAAAGCACAAAAGCAGGATCAGTCCCACACCGTCAAGCAGCAGAAAGACCATTTTCCCCTGCAGATATTCCCCGACTTTCATAACCGATACCCCACACCGCGGACCGTGCGGATAAACGCATCGGCTCCCATGCGCCGCAGCTTTTCCCGCAGCCTGTTAATATTGACATACAACGTATTCTCGTCGATAAAGCAGCTGTTGTTCCACAGATCTTCGACAATCTCCTGTCTGGTGCACAGATCCTTTTTCATCAGACAGGCAAGGATCCGGGCTTCGTTCTTCGTCAGCTCCACCGTCTGTTCCCCGTAGCCCACCCGCAGATCTGCCAGATAAAGCGTCAGGCCCCGCACGGTACGTACCGGCTCAGCATTCCGCTTCAACAATCTGGCGATCCGCATCAGCAGGACCGCGGAGTTATAGGGTTTGCGGATATAGTCATCCGCCCCGACACCGAATCCCACGATCTCGTCCTCCACGGCCTCTCTGGCCGTCAGGAAGATCACCGGCACATCCGAATGCTTCCGCAGCCTGCGGCAGATCTCGAACCCGTTCTCCCCCGGCAGGTTGATGTCCAGAAGCGCCAGATCGCAGGGCAGATCCTCTGTGACCTGATATCCGTCCGCGCGAAGAAGCGCCGCCAGCTCTTCCCGGATCACCGGGTCGTCCTCTATCACTAAAATTTTGTACATACTATTCTCCTAAACCGTCAACATCCACCAAAACAGAACATACCGCCACTTCTTCCGCTCCCGCAGCGCCGCCAGCAGTTCCTGCCGCTCACGGACGGCGGTCTGCAGCATCTCCTGTTCTGCCGCCTTTTCCCCATACAGAATCTCTTCATAGTCGCTGATACACTGCAGGGCGCACAGGATTCCGACAGTCTCCTTGTCCCTGTCTCCCGAAGCCCCTCCGGCAAACGTCTGTCCCCGGTGTCCTCTGGTGTTTCGCAGCATATTTCCCTGCGCCACGCGCACTCTGGTCCCCCGCAACGTACCGCCCTGCTCTGCCCGCGCTCCAGCTCCAGCACCTTGCAGCGTTCCGCCACGCACCGCACGCGCCCGGAACTCCTGCAATGTCTCTCCCTCTTCCCTGCGCAGCCCGAGAAATCCAAGTGCCCGCACGACAACGGCAATCTCCATCCGAAACTGCCCCGTCACATCCATTCTTCGGTAATGCCGTCTGCGTATCGCCTGCTGCAACGCCAGAATGCCGCTCCCTGTCACGCAGACAGCCAGCGCCGCATAACCAAATACCGCCAGAAACCGCAGGGCCTGTGCCCCTGCCGCCGTGGTTTCCTCCACAGCCGGAAGCTCCTCCTTTGCAGACGCGGCAGCAGCCGCATCCCCTGTCGTCCTGCGTCCGGCATCCCCGTTAGAAACCGCCAGACTCCCGGTCCCTTCTTCTGTCGCCCAGGGCGTATAGCGAAGGCCGGCATATCCCGGTGTAGGCTCGAAAGGAATCCAGCCCACACCGTCGAAATAAACTTCCGGCCAGGCATGGGCCATATCGCCGTACACAGACACCTCATCCTTCCCTTTCATCGGCACGCAAAACCCCTGCACATACCGGGCCGGCATTCCCTGTGCCCTCGCCAGCAGCACGAAAGCCGTAGCAAAATGGGTGCAGTACCCCTCCCTGCCCTCCAGCAGAAAATATTCCAGAAATGCACCCGCATCCCCCGTCTCCTCCGGCAGTCTGCGCGGCTGCTTCGTATAAGTAAAGGATGCCAGCTCCGCTTCCAGCCGCCGCAGCCGCTCCAACGGATCCTGTGCCCCCACCGTCAACTCCTCCACATACTGCCGCGTCTTTTCCGAAAGCTCCACGTCCTCCATGTACACCTGGTAAATCTGCTGCCGCCGTTTCTCCGCGTCTGCCGACCTGCCTGCACCTGCACCATACTGATCTTCCGCTCCTCTGCCCGCCTCGACCGTATCCGTACTGGCTGTACCTTCCCTGCCCGTCTCGGCTGCACCAGCCTCGCTCCAGCCGGTCCCGTTCCGGTCTTTTGCCACATCCTCTGCTCCCGCACCCGTGCTCACCGCCCGCACAAAGCGGTCAAAGACGTCCGCACCCGCATTGAGCTGATAATAATTGACCTCATACGTCGTGCCGTATCCCCTTTTTTCCCGGAAAAGAAGGTTGTCCCCGTCCCAGGCATAGAATTCCCGGGTCCGCGCCATCCGGATATCTCTCGTCTTCAAAGGCGCGAACAGACAGGACGTACGGAAGTACTTATAACGGATCTGCAGCGTGACCGCAGAAATCTGATCCTGCATCAGGGCCGCTCCATACAGCCTCGCCGCCTCCTGGGTCTGCACCGCATCCCAGAATCCCCGCACACCGTCCTCCGCCGGCCCGAACCCTGTCCCATGATATTTCTGCTGCCAGCCCTGTCCGTCGAAAGTATCATAAATCTTCCCTGTCAGGTACACATTGGTCACAAGGCTGCCCGTCCCCTGCACCGTCATCATCTCCCGGTCATTTTCCTGCAGCTCATCCTGCAGCAGGCCATCCCTGGAAAACCCGCTCAACGTCGTATCGAAATCATCTCCGCCGCCCCGCATGAAATTCTGGCTCATCCCGATCAAAGACTCACCGATCCGAGACCAGGTGTCCTTCACGAACCGCCACTCGTAAGGTTCCTCAGGCATTGGCATACACAGCAGCAGCACAAAATAGAGCCCCATAAAAGGCATGATCCACAGCATATACCGTTTCCGGTCTCTGCCTTTTACCTTATCCCATTCCCGCTGTATCCATTCCGCGTAGACGACCATGATATAACACAGCGAAAAGGCCACCGCCGTATGGGAAACCTCCCACTCCGTCAGCAGACAGAACAACAGGTAAGAGATCACCAGATCCGCCGTCAGCACCCTGATCACCAGAAACCGTTCCAGAATAAACTGCAGACCGTAGCAGGCAAAAGCCACTGCCGCCACCTGCAGGATCTCATATCCCGTCTGCCACTGTGCGGCCCATCCGTCCTGTCCCGTCTGCCACAGAAACCAGGAACGGACAAAAAGGCCGCTTTGCTCTGCGCCCAGAGCTGCCGCCACAGCCCCCAGAAACACCGCCGTCAGGAGTACGCACACCGCCCTGCCTTTGGCCGTACACCGCTGCAGTCCTGCACAGAATAAAAGCACAGATACCGCAGTCAGGACATGCAGATAAGAAAGCGTCCCGATTCCCAGAAACCGTCCCGCTCCGGCCAGCACAATGCCAAGCAGCATCCCCGTATACAGCAGGCGATAACCGTTCTGCCCTGCCTTTTTCCAAAAATGCAGCCCGTCTCCCATCACAACTTCCCTTCCAGTTCCGCTTCCACAGGAACCACCACGATCCTTTTCCGCTCACTGCCAAACTTAAGATACTCGTCCATGTTCCCGTCCGTGACCAGACACAGTACTGCGATCCCGCCGCCCGCCGCGATCTGTTCCGCCATCTGCCAGACCGCATCCGACCACATATGCAGCACGAAAAAGAGGATCCTGCAGTCCTGCCATACCCCCGCTGTCAGAGCCTGCCTGCCCGTCTCCTCCACCGCTTCCTCTTTCGCAAAATCAATCCCGGACGCCTGCCGGTAAAAGGCATCGAAGTCCTGCAGATCCTGCACATGGCAGCGCACCATGCCCCGCTGTCCGTAACAGATATCACAGGCCATATTCCGCTGTGCAAAATAGACCGTAAGCGCCAGAAGCACCTCCAACATCTTATTTTCCAGCGGCAGATATTCCCTGTTGTCGCCGCTGTACCGTTTCGTGTCGCACAGGATCGCGATACCCGTCTTTTCCTCTCCGGTGCGGTTCCTTACTTTCAGCGCCTGCGCCCTGGCGGTGGCCTTCCAATGGATCTGCTTCAGCGCATCCCCCGCCACATAATCCCGCACCACCACATCGGCCTGGGTCTGTGCCCGATACGTCTCCCGCTGCAAAAGATCCGCAATATCCGCGATGCACTGCAGCTCATCGACCCGCACGACCCTCGGCAGGACCAGCGCCTTGATCGTCTCCGGCACCCGGTAGCTGATCTGAAACAGCCGCAGAAAATCCGTGATCACGATCTCCTTGACCCCGACCTCATACTCTCCCCGGTATTTACAGACAAGTTTCGTCTCAAAAGTATATTTATCCCCCGGCAGCAGCTCATAAGAAGTCCCGTCGGGCAGCTTTTCCACATAGGAAAAAGAAGAAAACAGCCGCACGCCCACACTCGTAAATGCAAAATAATCGTCATTCTGCAGCACGAAAAAGTAAGGCACCGGCTGCCCGCACACCACATTCCTGCTCTCCAGTTTCTGATAGATCTTAAACCGGAGATAGACCGCCAAAAGATAGACCGCCGACACCACCGGTACAAGCGTCACCCCGAAAAAGAAGCCGTAGCTGACCGCTCCCCCGTAGAAACTGATCACGGGCAGCGAAAGAAGCCACAGCCACAGCAATGCCCACCTGCGCAGCCTCGTCTGGCGGTCGGCGCCCGCCCGCTTCTTTTCATTCCTTTTCCCTCTTCTCTTCGCTATCCTTTTCATATCCATGTTCTATCCTGTCCGTTTATACGGGTATCTTCGCCTGCAGCACAAGGCTTTTCAGGACAGCGGCCGCATCCTCTTTCCGCAGCCTTGCGTCCGTGGAAAGCGCCAGCCGGTGCAGAAGCACCTGCATCGCCACCGTTTTTACATCATCCGGCTTCACAAAATCTCTCCCCATGAGCAGTGCATTTCCCTGCGACGCCCGGATCAGAGCCAGAAAAGCCCGCGGACTGGCCCCCAGCATAAACCGCTTCTCCTGTCTGGTCAGATCTACGATATCCTTCATATAGTCAAGCAGCGCATCGCTCACACTGACCGCGGCTGCCGCTTCCCTCAGCTGCAGAATTTCCGCCGGCCCGCATACCGCCCGGGCACTGTCCGGCGTCTCGCCTTTCAGATGCGCCTGTGCCATCCGGATTTCCTGCTCCCGCTCCGGATAACCGATGGAAAGCCGCATCATAAAACGGTCCATCTGTGCCTCCGGCAACGGATAAGTGCCCAGAAATTCCACCGGATTCTGCGTGGCGATCACCATAAAAGGCTCCGGCAGCACATGCACGACCCCGTCCACCGTTACCTGCCCCTCCGCCATCGCCTCCAGCAGGCTGGCCTGGGTCTTGGGCGAAGTCCGGTTGATCTCATCCGCCAGCAGGATCTGGTTCATCACCACCCCTTCCCGGTATTCGAACTCCCCGGTTTTCATATTGTAGACCGATATGCCGGACACATCCCCCGGCAGCGTATCCGGCGTAAACTGTATCCTGCCGAAACTGCAGGCCGTGGTCTTTGCCAACACCCCTGCCAGCGAGGTCTTTCCCACACCCGGCACATCCTCCAGCAGCACATGTCCGCCGGCCATAAGGCACACCAGCATATCCTCCACCACATCTTCCTTGCCGATAAAAACACGGTTGATGCTCTCCCGCAATGTTTCGATTGTCTCAAAAATCCTCTGCTCCATTCTGCCTCCCCGTTAAAGACTTACGCCGTTTTTTCCCTAAAATAAAAATACCGCAAAATGAATGCCTTGTCTACATTCGTTCTACGGTATTTCTCCCACGCGGCAGTTCACAGCTGACCGCCGCAAACTGTATCGTTAACGACATTAGAAATTTCTTTAACGATAACGCATTGTATTACGCTCTATATTCCGAATTAATTCCCTACAATATCCACCGCATGCATGTAAGCATCCGAACCACGGGCGCACGATACGGTCACCTTCCTGTCCGCAGTCAGCACCTTAAATCCCGTCATGCTCCTGACCACATCCATTTTCAGCTCCATCTCGCCCCACTTTGTATTCAGATAAAGTACATTCTCCGTCGATTTGGAAGCTACCGTGCCGGTCACTGTCGAGGTGGACGACGTATCTACCGATGCCGGAATCACAACTTCCTTCGCCGTCATGACCACTGCCGCATGCATGTAAGCGTCAGAACCCCGGTAGACGGTGGCTGTCACGCTCCTGCCCGGCATCAGAAAAATACCGTTTCTGGAATCCGTGTTACCGTCGAGAACGATCTGCATCTCCCCATAAGAAGTGGTCAGATACAAGAGACCGTCCTTCGTCTTCGAATCCACGGTGCCGGTGACCGTGGACGTGCCGGCCGTCACCGTCCCCGTCGGCGAGGGCGTCAGCGAAGAGGCTGCCGCAGTAGAGCCGCTTCCCACGCTGCCGGACGCCGAATCTGTAATACTGGTGGCGTGCATAAAGGCATCGGAACCCCGCGAACAGGTGATCGTATATGTTTTATTGACTACCAGCACGGAACAACCGCTCATATTCGTGCCGGGATCCAGCTTGATCTGCATCTCCCCCTGGGCGGTATTCACACAGAGAATATCATCTTTGGATTTCTCATTGATCGTCCCGGTGATCGTGGCATTGGTCGTGGAATCCAGCGCAATCGACTGTGACGGCGCCACAGAAGTGATCTTGACCGCGTGCAGATAACCATCCGAACCGTGGGATACCGAAACATAAATGTCCTTGCCCGGAAGCAGTATCTTACAGCCGCTGGCATCCGTGCCGCTGTCGATCTTGATCTCCATATTGCCCTCCCGCGTGGAGAGCTTTAACAGGTCGTTGGTCGTTCCCGCCATAACGCTTCCCTGTACCGTTGCAATCGTCTCGGCCGCCTGCACCTTCATCGGCACCGGCAGCGCCGTTACCATGAGCAGTGCAAGACAAAACAGCGAGCATATCTTCGTGATCACATGCTTTCTCATAATGTACCTCCATAAAATATCTTACCGTTTACAATTCAGATTATGTAAACTCATAATACACCACTCCTTATGAAAAAGCAAGCTGTATTCTGTATTTTACCGCTTATTTCGCTGTCTCCTGAAAGTCCTGATTCTCCGTACACCTTCCCTTTCTCACAGCCTTTACGGCAAATGCAGGATCCTTGCCGAATCGTTGTCTCATTTTACCCATACGCAGTTCCATCCTATGTTATGTCACCGTAACCGGCAGGGTTTCTTGTCCGGCTTCCCCGCAGATTAGTTGATCTTGACCATGCTCCAAGCTGTCATGCCCCTTTCCCGCCCCGCACTCTCATCGCCCCGGCGGAAACGACAACAGCTGCCGGCACATTTCCCGAAACGCCTCTTTGCCGATCCCCAGCTCCTCAAAATTCTGGTAGCGGTTCAGTTTCATAATGTCCGGTTCCCCAAACAGCAGCCGGGCGCCCGTACGCTTCCGGGTACTGCGGTATTCCTTCGGCGTCATTCCCACATACTTTTGAAATACCCTGTAGAAATTGCTCAGTCCTGTAAAACCGCATTCGTAGGCGATGGCCGAAATCTTTTGGGTCGTTTCCTCAAGACATCTGCACACCGCATTCAGCCGTACCGTCGTGATATATTCGTTTAAAGCGATCCCGACCTGCTCCGAAAAAAGCCGGTACACCGTGGACTCACTTACATGCAGCAACCTGGCAAGCACCCCCGCATTCAGCTCCTCCCCAAGATGCTGATTGATATGAGCGGCACAACTGTCGATCAGCTCATGCCTGTGCTGCCCCTCCTTTTTTCCTTCCTTTTTGTATTTTACCAGCACCATCATAAGCTGATACAGATACATATGATAACAATTCCAGTTCTGCTCCTGTTGCAGCGGGTGCACAGGAAGCGGCTGGTTCCTGCACGTCTGCACTGTCACGGGCAGGTCCGCCGCACACAGCCATGCCATCTCCGACAGGGCCTGCCGGATCAGCCGAGCATCCTCCATTTCCACACCGTCCGCTTCCAACGTGGAGCAGCAAATGCGCCTGCCCTCCATATCGCCCAGCATTTTACTGTCGATCGAACAAATGATCTGTATATCCCCCGGCTCCCCGTCATAGATCTCATGACTGACACCGCCGTTTATCGTAATGAAATCCCCGGCCTGCAGCAGGTACGCAGTCCCGTCTGCCCGCACATGCATCTTTCCCTTGACACAATAAAGAATCTCCGCATGGTCATGCCAGTGGACACCGTTTACCATTACATTGATCACCATCACCGAAACAGGAATCCCCAGCATATCCGCCGCCCTGTTTGCCTCATAATATCCCCTCATATCCATACCCCCGCTTTTGCAGCCTGCTCTGCTCTCTGCCGCCGGCTTCCTGTATGGCTCTTTATCTGTCCTGTGTCTGTTCTATCCTGTGGCCATTTAAAGATTACTCTATTATAGATCACTCTGACCGGATTTTAAATGCTTTCTGCGGCAACTAATCTTTTTCGTAAAAAATCCTTTTGAAGCCCCCGGACGGACGGCGCGAATCATGACAGAATATTGGAAGTTTCTGCGAGAATTTCACAGGTTTTTTACAGAAAAATATAGTATGCTGGACAGTAGAAAAAACAGTAACAATCATGATAACAACAACGGTAACGGCAACAACAATAGTAACGGCAACAACAACGGTAACAGCAACAACAACGGCAACAGCAACAACAACGGTAACAGCAACAACAGCAACAGCAAAACCAAAACAATGGAGGCTTCAAAATGAACGCAAAACAGATCACCACATACGCCATAGGCGGCAAAGCCATCGTAGAAGAGCGCATCCTGTCCGTCACAACGGAGGCGGACGAGCCAAAGCATCTGGAATCCAACGTCATCAACCTTTATCCTGATCTGACTTTTCAGGAGATCGAAGGATTCGGCGGCGCGCTGACAGACACGGTCGGATATCTCTATTCTAAAATGAACGAGACGGATAAGAAACAGTTCCTCGAAGACCATTTCGGGAAGGACGGGCAGCACTACCGTTTCATCCGGATGCATATGGACAGCTGCGACTATTCTCTGGAGGAATATCAGGCAGTGGCGGATCCCATCGCCGACCCGGAGCTGACCACCTTTTCCATTGAGCGCGACCGCACCTATATGATCCCGCTGTTAAAAGATGCCATGGCGATGACTGTGGAACCGTTCAGCGTCCTGTTGAGTCCCTGGTCTCCGCCGAAGCAGTGGAAGACACCGCCCGCCCGGCCGAAAAACGACGCTTCCGTCTACGGAGCCGGATTCGACTTATCCGCCTTCACACCGGAAATAGACTATGACACCCCGTCAAGATGCCACGGCGGCAGCCTGAAAAAGGAATACTACCGAAGCTGGGCGCTCTACCTTGCCAAATATGTACAGGCTTACCTGGACGAAGGCATCCCGGTAACGATGATGACGCTGCAGAATGAAACCATCGCGGCGACCAACTGGGACAGCTGTGTCTGGAGTGCCAAAGAGCAGAAAACCTTTTTAAAAGACCACCTGTATCCGGTATTCAAAGAAGCCGGTCTGACCGATACCGTGGGCCTCTACATCTGGGATCATAATAAAGAACGGGTCGTTGAATTCGCCCGGAAGATGATCGACGACGAGACTGCCGGGATGGTAGAAGGAATCGCCTTCCACTGGTATTCCGGAGACCACTTTGAGTCTCTTGACATGGCGCGCACCCTCTTCCCGGACAAAAAACTGATGGGAAGCGAGTGCTGTGCCCTTCATCCACCCGGAAAAACCAGCCCTTTCGCCGCACTGTCCGGCATGAACGGTCCCAGCATCGCAGAAGTGGAATATGAGGATGCCGCCGCCTACGGGCATGACATCATCGGCGATCTCAACAACGGCATGAACCGTTGGATCGACTGGAATCTCTGCGTGGATAAAAACGGCGGCCCGCGGCATGTCTCCTCCGGCTTCGGTGCACCTGTCTGCGCCAATGAGGACGGCACATACCGCATACTTCTGACCTATCATTACATCGGTCATTTCTCACGCTTCCTCCTGCCCGGTGCGAAGCGGATCGGCCACTCACGCTGTGACGACAAAGCAGAAGTGACCGCTGCAAAAAATCCGGACGGCTCCCTCGCAGTCGTTTTGTTAAACAGGGGCCAGGCAGACGTCTCCTGCGCGATCCGCATGGACGGCCAGATCATCCGTATCACGCTGCCGTCTAAAACGATCAGTACGATCTGCATCGCCTGACCGCGACCAATTCCGTTCCGCCGCAGTGCGATATAAAGCAGGGCTGTTGCATAGACCTTCCGGTCAACAACAGCCCTGAAACTAATGCTTTTTGTAATGCTCCATCCAAATAATGCTAAATGCCATAAATAACAGACCTGAACCAATCACTATGATAAGCATTGCAGAAAACGGAAACTGTACATTTCCAAACATATAAGTGATTCCATTTTCAGACGCATATATATCTATAATTTCTTTCGCTGTCATATACGTGCCTTTCACTGTCTGGTCTGTTACATTTCCAAAAGTTGCCATAAGCGGTTCTCTTGTCATGACTCTGCGCATAAGCGTCGCACCATGATGGGCTGGAACGAGTGCGAATATTTTTTGGATATTTGCGGGAAACATGCCTATTGGTAAAAATGCCCCTGTAAGAAAGCCAACCAGCGCAGACATAATTCCTGTAAATGTACTGTACAGACTTACGCTTTTTGTCAACATGGCTGCCACAAAAAGTATGCTTGTTGCCGAAAATGTGTTTGCAATAATTAAGCCCGCCATTTCTAAATTGCTCCGCATACTTAACCATTCGCCGCCGTTCATTAATAAATGGGCATTAAAAAAGGACTGCTCTATTTCAAGCAATCCTTTGTAGTTTCTAATAAACTTCTCCGTAATGCAACCACAAAATATCTCCTCTAATCAATTCATAACCAACGTCAAAAATAACGCCCGTTTTCTCAATATGTGTAGTTACCCACTTATAACTCAAACTGCCCACATCATCTTCTTCTGGTTCTCCATATTTGTTAGATATTTTATCTCTAATTTTTTTCATTGCATCTTCTATATCTTGATTGGTCATATCAGACGTATCAATTTCCCATTTCCAATTAAGGATACTATCACCATCTGTTGAATATGTAATTGATAATTTACCATCATAACCGCACGCACCATTCTAAATCATATATTTCAACATCACGATCATATTTATCCTTTTCCAAGATAAAGGCATCGCCAATTTTATTGTGTGCCTCATCTTTTGTTATATCAAGAGTAAGAGATAATTCATTAGGTATAGAACCACTAAGATGTTTACTACAGAAAAATATTCCACCTATTATTATTAGCAATAACACTATCAATATAATAAATTTAGATTTTATTAATTTTAATCCTCTGTTAATTTTATATCCACAGTTCGGACAACTACTCGCCTTATATGATATTTCCTTTCCACACTCAGGACATTTAATTAAAGCCATAGCAATATCTCTCCTTACCACAATATCCACACTTAGGGCATCTATATGTTTTTCCGATTTTGCCACTTACAAGACCTGCTACTCCAACTGATATAGCCCTGCTTGTAGTAGATATTTTATGTACATTTTCCTTATATCTGTGAATTATATTTTTGTCATTCATTATATAAAATAATGAGAGAAAAGTAAAGGAGAATCTTATATGGAATATGGTAATTTGCATATGCGTATAAACGAAATATTGCAGAAAAAAGGTATCAGCAAGAACAAGATTTGTAAAGACCTTGATATTCCCAGAACCAACTTCAGTAAATACTGCCGTGATGGTGTGAGTCGCTTTGATACTGGATTGATTTGTAAATTGTGTTGGTATCTCAATATAGGGGTAGGAGAGTTGAGCGAGTATAAGCGTCCTGAGGAATAATGTTCTTCCGGGAATACGTTGGGTAATGGCTAAAATCACCATTTTTGTTATCCCATCTATCAAAATGGAGGTTTGGAAAATAAGTAAAAACAGCCGTTTTATAAGAACTTTAAGGCTATTTTACTATAATTATAACATTTTCAAGGGAAGCTCGATAGAATCCAGTATTTTCAACTTGATTTTCTTTGGTTTCCTTGCCTGTCGGTGTCTTTACAAGCAGGATTCTCCGCCTGCGGCGGGTCACAGCAGCGACATGCTCCCCTCCACCGTCAAATTTTGTATGGTTTTGTCTATGACATTGATTATTCCGAACTTCAGGAATACAACGCCGCACTCGGAAAAATTGGAAACAATTTAAATCAGATAACAAAGCGCATGAATGCCACAGGCAACAAGAATCACATTGCAGTATCAATTCTTCTCAATAATTCCAAAGCAAAGAGCCGACAAACTATGATTGTTCTCAAGTTTATCGGCTCTGCGTCTGTACGTCAGGCTCTTTGATAATAGACATATTCATTTGTTGAACATTTATAAGAGTTTCCTGCTTCATGCTGAAACCTCCTGTTGTTCTTTTTCCATCTTTCTAAAAAACCCCATTACAGACATCCCAACAGCACATACGATTACGCCAGTCGGTATTAAACATAAATAAATCATATTGCTAAATCTATCAAACAAAAAACCATACACGATCTGTCCTATGGGTTGAACGCACAATGTAACCGTAGATGCATAAGCCATCACTTTTCCAATCAACTGATTAGGTGTCCTTTGCTGTATTAGGGAAACTGCGAAAATAGAAAAAATACTAATTGCAATCTGCATGCCGCAAAAAGAAACAAGGGTGATAACATATTTTATAATGAAATCAGCAGGGCACAGGAAAACAATTCCCGCAGGAATCATAAAAACTCCCATAGAAGCAAGCAGGATAGCTAATCTATGTATTTTCAATTTCTCTGCAAGAAGTCCTGCAGCAACACTTCCCCAAATTGTGGCAATCGCTAATGAACTTTCCGCTGCCCCATAATACTGTGCATTTAATCCAAGAACGGTACGCACAATAAAGGGAAGTCCAACAATGGTAATACCCATTACAAAAAATCTTAAACATGCGGTCAAGAGCAGCATTTTTGCAATGTTCGTCTGTTCTTTTGAAATATATCGCATACTTGACAGGAAGTCCTGTTTGACAACTGACAGTATACCGCCTTTACTCTCCGAACGCCTGTAACTTAATTTTATAAAACATTCAAACAGCGCTGTAATAAAAAAGCAAACAACACTTGCATACATAACAGGCTTTAAACCAAATACCGCATACAGTACGCCACCCAAAATTGGAGCCATTAAATAAGACAAGGACGCCACCTGATTTACAACAGCATTTCCTTTCATTATGTTATCGCCTTGTAGCATAGTAGGAATACACGCCTGTACTGTAGGCGTTTCAAATGCCCCCAAAACAGAAAGTATGGCAAGCAGTACACTGATTACAGTCAGGGCATTACTTTCAGACAAAAGAAGTGTCGCACATAAAACCGATATACCCGTTAATCCATCCAGCGCAACCATAATATTACGCCTGTCTGCCCTGTCTGCAAGAATACCACCTAATGGCGAAAGAACAATAGTTGGGATTGTGGCAATAGACAATATCCCCGCAAATATAGCGGCTGAACCGGTTACTTCCAGTACATACATAGACAATGCGAGCTTCAAGATGAAGTTTCCAAACAATGATGTTAACTGTCCTAAGATAAGAAGCACAAAATTTTTTGTAAATAATTTTTGTGTCACAGCTCATATTCTCCTTTTTCTGAGATATCAGTGATAAACTTTTCTGTAAATGATACGGCTTCCTCATCAAAAATCGGAAGCCCCATATAGTCTAATACATCAATTACGAAGCGATATTTATGATGTATCTCTTCCTCCGTCGCCGGAAATACTGTTGGCATCAGCCAAAAGTTAATGAGCGGCAACAGTTCGGAAAGCTCTTTTATATATTCCGTTTTGATTGAACCATCATTTTTTCCCTCTTCCAGCAACCCCAACCATAAAGGAGTTAATACACGCCTGTTTTCTTCCACTGCTGCGGCTAAGATATGTGGATCTTTTAAAATAGGGATTGCCTGCATATTCAGTTGGTTACGCTCTGCATCCGATTGATTCAATATCAGCAGTGACTTAATTTTTTGTAATCCGTTCAGGTCATTCCGTTCCTTGATTACATCAAAAGGATTATTCTCAAAAAACATTTGATTCCCTAATGCGTGCATAACATCTTCTTTGCTTTGAAAAAAGCGGTAAAACATTCCTTTTGCTCCGCCTGCCATGTCCATGATATCGGAAATCGAGGTTTCCTCATATCCTTTGGAAGTAAATAGCATTTTCGTGGCATTAAGAATTTCTTTTCTCCATTCATCTGGTGTTTTTTTTACAGGTCTAGC